>Ga0172381_10000060_pt1 | contig 113897 bp, 200 predicted proteins | sample Leawel6488metaG_FD_119754 | JGI IMG/M metagenome (GOLD analysis project Ga0172381, IMG submission 119754) | Leachate microbial communities from a municipal landfill in Southern Ontario, Canada - Leachate well 64-88 metaG | ecosystem: Engineered > Solid waste > Landfill > Unclassified | place...
TTCCCTCAATTTCCCTCAATTTCCCTCAATTTCCCTCAATTTCCCTCAATTTCCCTCGCCTTATCTCAATAGCATTGTCAGGAATTCGCTTGCCAATTTTTAGGCGATAGCCTATAGATAGGAGCTCATGATATAATTCTATTACATCTGTTTCCTGTATTTTTGCTGCAATAGTATCTTCTATAATACCAGGGTCACATGCACCATGCTGTCCATCGTGTTCATAGCTACTGCAAAGAGCTGGCGAATCGTTCCCTATTTCAAGAGGAAATATCGCTATAACTGACTTAGGATTGCGTTTTCCTCGGCGAAAAATAACTAATGTTCTGTCGCTGTTTTCCATGATAATACTCCTAAAAGGGGTTTATTTGCTTACACGGGACATAAATAAAGTGTCAAAACTACGGGCATTGACCCGCCATCCATCATTAATCATTTGCTCATACTTTTGGCGATATGTGCCACAATCTGTTATAGGCCTGTGTATAATCTTGTATTCAGTACGTTCTTTCATGATATTCTCCTGTATGTTACGCTATAAGTATACTACTTTATTTTAGTTTGTCAATAGTTTATTTTAAAATAGTTTTGTTTTGCCTATGGGTATCTATATACCTTTATACACCTTTTAAGGTAGTATTCATATACCTTTTGAAGAAAATCAGGGATTCCGCTTCCCTATAGTAAACCCACTCTTTGTAAGCTGTTCAGCCATTATAAGCACTTCCTGTGGGGAAAGATATACTATTATTTCCCCTTTTCCTTCCTTTATGGCTACAGATATGTCCCCAAAGGATGCTTGGGGGTATTTAATTTTGGCAAATGTATCCGTACTTAACTGATTATTTACATCCCTTTCCAGCTTATCTACGGGAATACATGCCAATGTTTTGTAGTTTCCTATCCATGTCTTTTGTTCTATACGCATTTTATATCTCCTTGTTTGTAGTTCGTGTAAGTTATAGGATAAGTATAGCACACGGATAAAGATTTGTCAATAGTTTATTTATGAAATTAGGTAATATTTTTATAAAGTATTGATAATACTGGGGATATGTTAAAAATAAACTTAATTGTTCCACGTGGAACATCTTTTTAAGGTATTTTTGAACATGTTTTGATAGGAATTTATAAAAATATCATAAATATTCGCAAAAATAGACTGCGAGGTGAGTTGATAAATATATAAGACTGTTTCAATACCCATTATTTTCTTATAAAACCATTATTTTAGAATAAATAGAATAAATAGAATAAATAGAATAAATAGTAGTTTTCTATTGAATAGATAATTAATTTATTCTTTAAACACCCTATATGAGTTATATTAAATCTGAATATTAATAAACTGATTATGGTATTCTATCTCAATTACTTAACTAGCATGTCGTAGGTGGTTTTTAAGCATTTGGGCTTCTACGTATAGAATATAATTTATACATTCTATACTCTGCCATAGTCTTTTATTCCACTGTGCAATCCTCTAATCGTTCATCTTTGTGGTTTATTAAGGAGTCCAACTCCCACCATAATCAGTTTATTAATATTCAGATTTAAATTAACTTTTCATTTTCATATGTATGATTATATCACAGTTTTCTATAATGTCAAGGGCTATTCTTTGTTTTTATTAAATAATGGTATACCCATTTTAACCATTTTAGCATATCTTTTTACATTGACAGCCTTTTCTTTATATTCAGGATCATCCTTATACATTGGAATACGGTATTCATGTATCTTGATTCCCCGTATACTGATATTTGATTCCAGAAGAATATCAAGGTTATTGAGGTTATCAATGGCTTCCACATCATATTGTTTAAATGAGTTCAATTTGAGTTATTCACAATGTCGTGTATTCTATTTACCATACAAAGTATAGTTATGTATGTTAATTAGAAAACATACATAGTTGAAAGTTGCATATTTACAAAACACGGTGTTGTATGTTATTATATGGCATGTAGTTCTGCATTTTTAAATCATATTTGTAAAAAATTAGGGATAATCGGGGAAATTAATCCTCTGATAGGGATATTAATGCAACTGATATTCCGATAAAAAAGAGATATATACCCCCGCCTATTCCGTTAGGTAGAGTAGTACTCCATTCGTACATCAAAACGGAGAAAGTGAGTAGTATTATCACACAACTTATTGCATTTTTTAAAATCATTTTATATCGCCTCAACAGGGGGTTCTGGTAATGGCATCCAATATACAACTTTTGGTAGATCAAAACCAAAATGCCCTGCTATAAGAGCCAACTTATTCATATAATGTGCTGTATGTATTCTCATACCAAAATAATCATCCTCTAAACAAACTAAACATTTTCCTACAGGTTTTTTATTCTCAATAGATATCCAGTTCATATTATATTCCTTATTTCAACCTGTTATCAGGAAAAGACAAACCAAAAGGAGTTTCACAACTTATATTAGACTCATTCACCACATCGTCATTCACTAGATACAAGTCTGGTTCGGGTTCATAAAGTCAAGCTGTTCTTTAATCCATTTCATCAATTTGTTCTTTTGTTAGCAGAATACCACCTATTTTATCAACCATATCACACAGGTACACGTCTATACATGATGCGTTGGTACGTGGGGATATCCACCTGACGAAAGTAACACCATTTTTATCAAAAGTCCTGTCCACATACTTCCAGACCGGAATATTAAAAATTGTGTCAAATATTGTGATTCTGTTAGCTACGTGTTCTTTTGCAAAAATAGATACCGGCATTTTATCAAAAAATCCATATCGACAAAAACCGTTTGGGAATCCCAAAAGAATTCTGCCGATATAGCTGCCAAAAGTACCCGCAGAATGATTACTACAAGCAAGATTATTCGGAAGTTCCTTGTCGGCCTCATATCTGGACATCTCATTACAATTAGCGCTACAACCAGGACAAAGATATTCACAAATGTATTCTTTATTTTCCATAGTTTTACTCCTAATTATTAAAAACTGTTTTCAATTCTTATAATGAAAGTATATCACAAAATCATTCAAAGTCAATCTGTTTTTTAAATTATTTTGATTCTTTTATCATCGACTTATCACATTCTGAAGGGGAAATCAATCGCATAATCAGGTCTATTCCTTTTTGTCCATAATTATCCAAAACGTGCTGTTTTGTGCTTTTGCCGTCAGGGGTTCCAATAAAACTATCAAAACCAATTATGTCAAAACCAGTATATATATCCCAAAAACTTCTAAGGGATATTTTAAAAATGTTTTGAAAATCATCACAGTTTCCACGGTACAATTTTGATAATATAGTAAAATGGTCCATTTTCATAACTCCTTATAGTTCATTAAGATACTCAGATATTTCTTTTTTCCATTTATTAAAACGTTCCGATGAATAAAAAGCATTTGACATATCCATCAAAATTATGATGGAATTGGACTCACCATATTTTAATCTAAATTCTTCCATTATATACGTTTTTAGCTTGTCTTTTATTGCATTTCTGGCAAGAGTTGAAATGTCATTGTATACAGTTTGGAATTTTTCATCGTTCTCAAATGCTTTAATTCTATCAATAAGCTTTAAATGCCTTTCTCCAATAACTGCCATTCCTTCTATCATTTGCCATATGTCGCCCCTTTTCATGGACGTATTTGTCGTTATCAATATTGTATCGTCTGCCGACTTCATTTTAAAGTTCCTTAATCAATACATGAGTTTTTTTGCAGAGTTTACTTCACTGATTATTGCATCTAATCGGGGGATTAATGTAAAACCATATCCAATGGATTGAGGCTGTCCCCTAAAAAGTGCTTTCATTTCCTCACACCATCCTATAAATTCATTACATTTTTGTATTTTTTCTTTTTCGTCCATTTTTGTTTTCTCCTGTATTGTTATATGTATTATATCATAAAATAGTCAAATGTCAAGCTATTTTTATGCGTACTCTAACATAAGTATATCAATAAATTTGCATATTTTATCATCCAGCTTCCAGTACTCTTTGTATTCCGCTAAAAGTTTTAGAATATCCTTTTGCTTTGCTCCTCTCTTGGTACGTCTTTTGCAGACATCTGTTATTGCTTTGGTTATTTCGTCATACTTTGGCATGATTAAATGTCCTTTCTGCTGTATCTTTTTGTATTAGCATCAGCCCAAACATCATGTCAATAACCTCTCTATCCCTTGTCCAGATGTTAAAATTGTGTGATATTTCATTAAAATTGCCGTGAAATATCCATCCGTCAATAACATCTTGTCCACACTCACGCAAAGGACATACACCAGACCCAATACTTAGGGTGTTTTTGTCAAAAACTTCATAGAGTTTTTCTAGTGTATCCGGTCTTTGTCCAAGATATTTACTACCATTAGACAAAACCAAAGTTTCATCTGGATTTACAGTACACATTTGCTCGAATTCGTTTCCATTATCATCAACAAGGATTGAGTATCCACCCTTGTCGGTATCATATTGTGATAATGAATAAAGTACGCTTTTCATAATAATTTACTCCCGTTGTTAAAAATTTCTTATAATAATAGAATATCATAATTTGAAACAAAGTCAAGCCTTTTTTGTTTATTTTTGCTCAATTATCATAATATTTTTATAATATTGTCTACAAAGGGGATGATTCTGCAATTGCCATTGTGCTTCTTGTATATCAACACATTTGTTCACAAGGGATTCACAATGCCCTGTTGAGTGCTGTATATAGGTATGTCCGGTTTGTTCGCAGAATATAAATTCTACGTCAAGACGTTCACCAAAATACCCATTTGGAATACTTCCGGTTGCAATAACAGGAAATTCTGTACCATATTTCAATTCAATAAATGTATCATAATATGGGGTTTCGATGTTATTCGCCGAATTGTTTAACGTATTTGTTTTCATAATAATCTCCTGTTTTTATTATGAACGTATTATAGCATGTTTTATTGAAAATGCAATAGTAAAAACCAATAAATCATGCGATTTCCATGAGTTTTATAAGGTATGGTGCTATAACAGTAGTATCGATCTTTTCTTCTAGTATTGTGCTTAAAATATAATGTATCTTGTGGAGCATATTCAACTGTATTTTTCCGGTTGTGTCTGTAAACCCATAGCAACAAAGGACTTCTCTAAGAAGTCTGCTGCTTTCATTATCCATTTTTTCCAGTATAGACCGGATACCCTGCAAAAGAAGATAAAAATGCATGTCAATTGGAATTCCTATCTTTTGTTTACGTTCTATGATTGCCAATTCACTATCAAAAAAACGTGTAAAACTGTGCAAGGTCACGTTTGTATCACAATTATTGGCATAATACCCTGCCTCTGCAATATCGGGCAGTTCAATCATGTCATGTTTTTCAAAAATTGCTATCTTTTCAGCATATTTAAGTACCTTTTTTGTATCCGAATACACTTTTAAAAGGTCTTTTCCGTCTTTGGTTATTTCCATTTTAGTTTGCTCCTATTGTTATAATCAAAGTATACCATAAAAATATATAATGTCAATAACCTTTTTAAAAAAAAGAAACCCTCCAAGACGGGGGAGACTTGAAGGGTTTGCGGTGTTGGGGAAACACCGACTTGTTTGACCTTGCTTCCATTATATCGTATTTTTTGTGTTTGTCAAGAACTTTTTATTCAATTCTATCATGTAATTTTATTGCTTCATCATGCCAGGGATTCAAACCGTTACAAGAATATACAAAACATCCACCAAACATTGTCCATGTCTTTTTGAGATACGGTATTGCAGGAATACATCTTACACGTCTTTTTCCGCAGCAAACAGCTTCAATCATAACACAATCGTTTTCCTGAAGGTCCTGAATATCTGATTCTGTTACGTTTTCAACAATTCGAATTTTGTCAAACCTCGATGGTATTCCATTGTTTGAGCAATCACCATAAGAAGGTTTGTATATTTCCATAGATTCAATACGTTGCATTTTGTTTACTCCTGATAGTGTTAAAACTGATTTCTCATTCTTATAATAGAATTATATCACAATTTTCTATAATGTCAATATCAATTTTAAAAATTATTAAATAAAAACCCTCCAGTCTTTTGATATGTTTCTGGAGGGAAAACCGTTCACTTATACGATTTTTTACAGGAGTTTTATATAACTTCTATTGTGTATATTTTGGAAAATACTGTTTTATACGCTGTATTGCCAAAGCCACAATCTTCTTTTGCCAGTTCATACGGATAATCATTGACATACTGCGGATGAAGCTGCTGATTGCTCCAACTGCGTTTTCTGAAATTTATACCCTGATTTTTCAATTCCCTTGCCTTTGCATCACGGTTTTCTTTTTTCATAAATGTATAGCTTGCCATGTTTTTCTCCTGATTAAAAATTAGTTCTTTATTCTTATACTAGAAGTATACCACAATTTTATCTAATGTCAATATCAATTTTCTCGAACTGTAAAACATTTTTCAGGTTCAACAGGCATTAAAACGATTCGCAGGGTATCCGATTGCAGTTCAATCGGGTGTTTATTATCAGTCCACTTCAGTTTGAATGTTGAAAGATTGTCCGTATTGAACGGAATTTCCTCAAGAAATTGAACATTTACAGAAATATCACAGACTTTCTTGATAATCTCATTCATTTCATACGAAAAACCATAATCATCAAAAAAGTGGTTATAATAATTGTCAATTATTATAGAATTACATTCGTCTTTTATAAGAACGTCCTGATATTTTGGAAAACTTCCTACATTTTCCACACGTTCCAGTTCAATCTTTGCAGATGTACAGGATTTTACAGTATAAAAACCGTCAACAATGCCCATATCATCGGCAAGTTTTGGCAATTTGTATTCTGCCAATCTATGCCCGTCAGTAGCAACCGCAAAGCCATTAGTCACATATACATGATGTATCGAATATTTTGTTTGTGTTCTGGACGTAAAACGACATACCGTTTTCATACCCATGAAAAAATCATTGCTTGTTTTGTTTTTTGCATTTTTAATGATAATCATCTTATGGACTCCTGATTTTAAAGGTTTAGTGTTTTGGTAAAGTTAGGTATTCCACCATTTTCTAACGCAAGTCTGCAATTCTGCCAGCCGTCTTTTGTGGCCTGTTGAATCACGGCATTTGCATCTTTGTAGTTCTTTGGGATAAATATTAATGGTTGTTCCTTCCAGTCTTCGGTTTCGCCCTTTGCTAAACCCCAAACAATATACATTTTTTCTGCTTTCATGTTTTAAACTCCTGATTTAATAAACAGATTGTATCACATTATATCGGAAAGTCAATAAATATTTCTTAATACTTGTCAATATTTGTCAGTATTTGTCACAAACCGCAGCATCCAAAAGATTTTTCAATCTGTCTTCAAAAACATGAAGAGGCTCATAAGGAAGTTCTATAATATATGAACATTCTTTTATGTCCTCTTCGACTATCCGGCAAGCGAAATATTCATAATTCGCCATATCGTTTATAGCCCTGTCAACTGCCCGTTTAATTTCCATTGGAGGCAGAGTTGGCATATAGGGCGACAGATTCAATTGAACTTCGACGGTTGTTTTTACTACGGTTGCAATGTCCATTGTTTTTACTCCTGATTTAATAAACAGATTGTATCACAATTTTCTATAACGTCAAGGATTTTTATTCCTCTGGTGTTAAAATACTATCTGCGCCGGGTAAAAGCATGTACTTGTTTTTGCACTTTTTAAGCCATTTCTGCGATTCATTTATTTTCCCGTCAGGAAATAGATAGCTTGACATCTGATATGGCTTGGTTATACCACAAAGTATGAAATAGTGCCTGTTCTGTTTACAGTGCTGAAAGTGCAGAATGACGTTAAAAACGTCACAAATGCCCTGTAAGCTGTCTATTGTGGCCAAAGGCAGTTTAACATAGTTCTGCATGGCATTCACTGCCTCGGTGATATCTGCCTTAGCTGCCTGCGATAGATTGTATTTGTTTAATTGATTATCTAATGTTGTTGACATACTTGTCTACTCCTGATTTAATTAAGTATGAACATAATATAACACGGGAATAAAGCGATGTCAATACTAAAAATAAAAATATTTATTATGTTGACGAATTAATTTTTTATGATATGATACTACAAAATAGAATAAGTATTTATAATGAACACATGCAATCTTTTTGCATAAGTGTGTACATTTTATGTACTTATGGTGATGTAAGGCAATATATATATATATATTTTGTGTAAAGTATTTACCTGAATGACGTGTAGGGTAAATACTTTACAAGGATGTACAGGATATACCCTATATAGAGGTAGGGTAAAGGGTGTACAGGAACATTAATGTCCGTATGAGTACACAGAAAACCAGGATTTATATGGACACATGAGTACGTGGAAATCCAAGATATATTTGGTTTACTTGAATTTCAACTTGCTGTTCCTAGCGGCCCTTTGAGCTTCATCTATTTTCTTTATAAATCCCCCTATCTCTTTAGTATAGAGCATATCTACCTTAAATTGTTTCCCCTTGATACCAAATTCTTTAATAAGTTCTCTGGTTAGTATGGAATAGTTCCTTAAAATGCATACAAATGCACTCAGGCTAAGGCAGGAGGACTATAAACTCCCCTGTGTAACACGTTGATAGCTGCGTTGTAATCTGCATCCATCGTATTATTACATCTCGTACACTTGAAGTGCTCGCTGGAGCGAGATTCCTTGTCCACGTGACCACATAAACTGCATGTCTGTGAGGTGTAAGCCGGATTAACTTTTATAAAAGTAATCCCCATTATCTCGCAGACACGAGATAGTTTGTCCAAAACCTTTGGATATGACCATCTCTGTAGTTTATTACTAAACTTCTTTGTAATCCTATGCTTCTTTCTGGTATCCTTTTTGACGTTCTTGAGATCCTCGGCTATCAGGACATTAACGTCAGAGAGGTTTATACGATTAACGGTACGGTTGATAAGATTATCTCGTTCCGTCAACGACCTACTAAATGCCCTTGAACCCTGGCGTTTACGTGATATCTTTTCGTAAACGGTCTCTAGGCCCTCGTCATATACTATACCAGAGGAATCAACTAACAGCTTCTTATAACCTATGTCGACACCCAGAGATTTACCCGTCAGCTTCTTCTCGGGCTCATGTTTATCAAAATAGAAGTCGATATAGTACTCATCATCTACCTTACGGAGTCTGGCAGATTGCTTTAACACCCATCCTGTAGTAGTCAGTTCATTGAAGTGCTTATGCTTACGTCCCGGTAATTTTAGAGATAACTTACGACCTAACGACGTTAGTCTGATCCACAAGTCAAATAGGCCTTCCCCGGGTTGAACGTCTATGAATCTACTATCCAAGTTTATGGTACGCTTGGAGAATACTGGCATAGTCCTTTTTAGTTTCTTCCTCTGGGACTTAACTATTTCCAAGGCCTGCTTACCTAGGCATTGTTGCAGGCGGGCAGATAACCACGTATCGACCTTAAAGGCTACGAACTTACTGTTGAAATCCCTGGTGCTCCAGATTTGGGCAATGAACTTATTTACTACAACTATAGCCTCGTCGAAGACCTCGGTCAACAGCGATAGTTTACCGCAGTTAGCATAGGATATTTTAATTGTTGATTTCCTAATCATTCAATTGACTTATTAGTCTTTCTGTGTTTCTCTTCGTACGCCTCTGCCCGTATAGACGGGCACAGAAGCTAGTGACCAGGCTAACGAAATCCTGCATGAGATCATGTTTATCGTTGGCAGCTTCGTTTATAACCACAATCTCACCAGGATATAGCGTTTTTAGGTAGTTGAAGCCAAACCTTGTAAGCCTATCCCTGTGCTCAACGACTATCCGGGTTACACTCTTATCCATCAATAACTTCATCAACTTGGGGCGAGTGTCGTTGAGTCCACTTCCACACTCTTTTATTACCTGACTTATTATCCACCCTTTGGCTGAGCAGAATTGACCTACCCTGGATGCTTGAGTCTCTAGATTGTCTCTGTTTTCGCTGGAACTTACTCTCGCGTACACCACGGTATACCCAGCTGCCACAGTTGCCTCGTCGTCTAATACAACTATAGTGCCGGTAGGTAGCCGCCTATGATGTAACTGACCAGACTTGATCATCCTCAGGGCGGTAGTGTACGTTATTGAGTTACGTTTTGCATACTCACTTAGTTTCATGCTACTCATTCTATACCATATGATAGTATTTGTCAACACAATTTAAATAAGTATATCATACATGTTACATCCTTTTTTGCAGCCGGCGAGAATGGCCAAGATGCCTTGGTACAATAGAATCTTGCTGCATTCCTGTATCTTATTCCAACTTCTGGATTGTTGGATATTAGATTATCTATTCTAGAACAGTATATGTCATCCCCTATGTAAAAATATTCTACACCTAGATGGAATAAAATATGTCCTTCGCTCTTGTTCAAAAAGAAAGTGCCCTGATATTCAATGGGTTCCTCATTCTGTATTCTATCAAAATCTTCTTTAGATATGGGATATTGATTTATAAAATCCTCATCATAACTATACTTTGACGGGGACTTCCTATTTACTTCCATATTAACCCAATTATCTCTATCTTCCTCCGTATCAAAGACATATAAAGTAGTTATATCATCACAATAAACACACGAAGGTTTCTAGCAGCGTAGAACATGTTACTTATATCCTATCCACTATGAAATAAAGCATATGTTGTGTTTTGCCATTCTCTATTTCATCATAATAGTTTATGCCAATTGTCTTGTACTCTGTACCATGTTTCTGTACAAAGTCATTGATATTCTCTTTCCACATGCCCTTGCGTGGCATTATTTCCTCATTCTTAGCCCATACCAGCTTTAATATTGCTCTGGCGTTTATAAGCTTATTTAATATAGCAATGGCCTCTCTGTCTATTTGGGATTCAATAATCATTTTATTTTTCCTTTATTCTTACCAGCATTCTATCATATTTACGCCATATTGCAAGAACAATTTTTAAATTATTTTAAATATAAAAGAAGAAAGGGCACCATCATTTGACAACAAGTCTCTTGATGGTGTCCTGACCATTAGAGGTTTTACACCTCGCCAGCCTTCAGCGTATATCAGGCAGCTGGTCAATGCGGGAATGACGTTTCTCAGGCGGATATACTTATCACCCTTACAGGATTTTGGTCTGTCACTTCTGATTGTATGTAAAAGTGGCATATATACCACTTAGTATTAAAGACCCAGAGGATACTTTTCTTGAAATTTTGCTAAATTTGAAACTTCGGGTTGCTTACTAATATTTTTATAATTATTCATGCCATATGTGGATAATGAAAATCTACCAAGCCCATCTTGAATAACCCATCCTCTTCGCATTAGCTCCCCTAGTGCTACATATGACAGAGGCTGTCCCGTGTCTTCTATGGAGTCAAGGGTCCAAAAAAGAAAACTGGGTGAATATCTGATTCCATGAAAAGGACATTCCCAGTGTTTCTCTGCTAAATCAGACATCGCTTTGCAGTTACAACCAGTTGGCATATAGTTCCCATGTGCTATTTCTACTATTCTAACATCCATGTCGGTATCATGGCAAGCAGAAATGAACTCTTCATAAGTTCCTTTGACTGCTTCTAAGTAGTAGTTACAATATTCCCGTTCAAGTGTTTTATCATCATCGGCAAATCCTGCCAATCGAGGATGTTTTTTGACAACATCCTGCCATGAATTTGCTTCTATGATATCCACGTCAAACGTATCAAAACCACCATGTACTGCTATTACAAATTTTTTCATTTCTAGTTTCTCCTAAGTTGTTACACAGAGTATATCACAAAATTGGCAAGATTCAAGACAAATTTGAAATTTAATTTGCCTCTTCCATATCTACCTCGCCCTTGTCAAGTAGCTTGGTTTCACGTTCATAAAAGGCATTGGCTTTTACCTTATATGCTTCCAAATCAAGGCACATCTTTCGTACAACGTAGCCCTCGAATGGTACTTTATTTACGCAAAATGGGCAATCCTTTTCCATATATGGCATGTTCTTGACATATTCCAGTATATTCATGTTGTCTGTTATGATAAGATATTCTGCTTTTTCAAAAACTGTTTCAAGCCCAACTGATTTACACCAGTCAGTAACATGCTGTGGATTTAATTCAAAAACAATACCATCCTCGTTGGTAACAGTAATTCGATATACCAAAAATTTATTTGTACCGGGTTCGCAACCATAGTCATAGTCTTTTTGAATAAACTTGTTTCCAGATTCTTCGCCCACATATCCAACTATTTCACCATATAATGTCATTCCCTTTGAAATAAGGTCTTTGATTTTTATCCAAGTATCATACCACACGTCATGTTTGTAAAATCCTTCGGAAATAGATATTATGTCGTTTTTAACAACACGCCTTGTCGAATACAGGTCTGAATATTCAGTTGTTTTAACATTCATTCCAAAGAACTTTGCAATACGTTCAACTATTCCTAATTTCTTTTGGCATAATACGTTAGAGAAAATTGCACTAGTTCCATGATATTTTGGAGTAATACAAACAACATCACCTGTTTTAAAATTATGAACATTGTTATAAAGTTGGCAGGTATCCTTATGAAATCTGAATTGATTTTCAATAAGTCTGCTTTTTTCTTTCTTACTCTTCTTGTTATTAGGCTGTCCGGGTGTTCTCTGAACAACTACATACTTGCAGCAAATCGGTATTTCATTAAGGCCATCAAAACAATCACCCAATTCCAGCTTATGTGCGTCAATGCCAGTAAATTCAACAGAGGAAAGGGGCATGAAAAGACCTTCGCTGACGTTATTTCTGAACTTTACGCAACGAATTCTGCCATTTTCCTCAAAATATCCCTTTTTAGTGATATCTTTGTTAAGATTTTCATGCCTGTACAGGTTGTTATTGTGCAGGAATTCCTTGGAAAGCTGTGTTTCCAATGGAAAGAACAGTCCAATATCCCCAACCTTTGTATCTTTTGATACAATTACTCGATTGCCTGATATAATTGCATGTACAACATTGTCACAATTAGGCAGATTTACAATACTGTCTATTTTGACAACTCTTGCCGCATAGTTTTCATTATTTACTTTGTGTTTCATAAGTATAATCCTACCATAAAAGTTTGTAAAGTCAAGTATGTTTTACTTAGTTCTTTCAAGAAATTCCATAATTTCCTTGTGTCTATCTCTTGCTGCCTGACGTGTGGGCTTGACAAGACCTCTTTTAAGTTGTTTTTTGTTTTCTTTATCATTCTGCCATGTAATAGCATAGTGTTGATTACTGTATAATGCCACATACCAAACTTTATCCCCTATTTTTGGGGAAAAGTTGCTTGTTTTTGTAGAAACATGTTCAATATCTGTCTTATCAACATACCAGGTGCTGCCATCTTTGATGCGGACGTTAGCACCTGTTTCGGTTCTACCTACTATTACACCTATTTCCCCCACAATATATAGTGGGGCGCATTTGGTAACAAACTTATTTCTGCTCACTATTTTAACCGATTCGCCTATTTTAAACATTTTTGTTTTCCTTAATTTTTATCAAATTTCTATTACATTACAGCATCAGTATACAACACATTTTACAACAAATCAAGATAAAAATAAAAATTTTTATTTTTTTAATCTTTTTTGTTTTGGGATGTATATAATATGTTAGGCGGGCATATATTCTTCGCCTATTGATATAAAAACTATATAAAAAATCAAAAGTTTAAGTAGATAAAATATATAAATAATGATACAGTTAATATAGGAAGTGATAGAATGCAAATAAACAAAGCTTATAAATACAGAATATATCCTAATAAGGAACAAGAAATTCAAATAGATAAAACCTTTGGTTGTTGTAGGTTTGTATACAACTATTACCTTGATAAGAAGATTAAATCATATGAGGAAACAAAAAACTCATTATCTAAAATTGAATGCAATAACGACTGTAATAGGGATTTAAAATTATCTAAGGCATGGCTAAAGGAAGTTGATAAGTTTTCATTGACTAACTCTATTTATCATTTAGATGCCGCATACCAAAAGTTTTTCAGAGAACATGCTGGATTTCCTAAGTTTAAAAGCAAACATGACAATTATCAGTCATATACAACAACATGTAATTACAATCCAGATGGAACACCACAGAATATTAAAGTTCTTACAAAGAACATACAAATACCCAAACTAGGAAAAGTAAGAGCTAAAATATCAAAGCAAACTGTGGGTAAAATCAAATCTGCTACAGTAAGTAGAAATCCATCAGGCAAGTATTTCGCGTCAATACTCGTAGAAACTGAAGCTGAAGCACTCCCTGAGAGTAACAACCAGATAGGGCTAGATTTAGGACTTAAAACTTACTATAAAGATACGAATAGACAAGAAGTGGATAGTCCTAAATTTTACCGTAAGGCGGAAAAGAAGCTTGCTAAATTGCAAAAGAGACTGGCAAAGAAAACTAAAGGGAGTAATAACAGGAATAAAGCCAGGGTTAAAGTGGCAAAATTGCATGAAAAAACAAGCAACCAGAGAAAAGATTTTTTGCATAAACTTACAACAACACTTATAAACGAAAATCAAGTTATAATTGTTGAAACCCTAAAGGTAAATAATATGGTAAGAAACCACAAACTGGCAAAATCTATTTTAGATGCCTCTTGGGGGGAATTTGTTAGACAATTGGAGTATAAAGCTAAATGGTATGGAAGGACATTAATTAAGGTTGCTGCTTTTTATGCCAGTAGTCAGATATGTTCGGAATGTGGGTACCAGAATCCAGAGGTTAAGAATTTAGCAGTAAGGGAATGGAAATGCCCATCATGCTTAACGGTTCATGAAAGGGACTTAAATGCTAGTATAAATATATTACAAGAAGGATTAAAGCAGATAGCTTGATTATAAAGTTATACCGGGGGATGCCCGGGAATTAAAGCCTGTGGAGATTGAGCAACAGCAGGTCGGAGAAACAGGAATCCTCGTGTGCTTGCACCGAGGTACATCAAGATACTATAAAATGGCACGGAGATGCGGTGTAGATATGGGTGTAATCTAATCAAACAATAGGAATATTTAAACCCTTTTTAAGCTATATCTTTCTTATTCCTACCGCCCCCTAAAAGCGATTTAAATCCCGCCTAAAACGATTATCTGTATGCGCCTTTGGTTTGCCCCGTTTTTACTATCTAAATCAATCCTGGGGCAAATATGGAAGAAATATGGGGCATACGCCTTTTATTAAATAGAGAAACCCCACACAGTATTCTGGACAATCCTATGTGGGGTCATAAATGAAATGGTTCTCTATCTTGTAACATCCTGTTCTATCCATCAGAATGCCGTTCACCGCCACAGACACAGAAAGAAGACGGTTTGCTGTTGTCTGAAAGGAACCAACAGCTTGCTTGTAAACAATCTATCGAATACTTTTAAATTCAGTTTTGTTTTGTCTATACAATCTTTGGCATTTTCACCCTATTTTACATGGTTTTTAAACTCACCAGATACCATTTTCGTATATTTCATCATATGGGGCAACAAAACCATTTCTGCCATCAATGCCTTTTCCAAGAACTTTCATTTTTTCTTCATATTCTTTAAAAATTTGTTCAAATTGTGCTTTTTCTCTCTCGTACTCCTGTACTTTTGTCCAAATTTCGTCAAAATCGAGATAATTTGGCTTATACCCAATACAAGCAACTTCAGGAAAGTCCATTATAAAAACAGACCAGTCTTTTTGTACAGCTACAAGAAATAGTTTATCATATTCAAACAAACCCCTTGATATGGTAAACCACAGTTCAGTTTTTAATGTGCTTCTTTTAAAAGATACACCCATAGTCAGATGCAGATGTTCCTTGCATAGTTTTTTCCATAGATTTTTAAACTGTGTTTCAAGTTCTGGAATAAATCCACCATCCTCATTGCTACGAATGGTTTTGCCTGTATAGGGCAAAAGAATCGCATGTATTGCTGGAAGTGCTTGTTCTGTAAGACTTTCTATCAGATTATGCTGTTCTATTTTATTTTTTACGTCTTCTTCGGTCATGGTTTTATTTCCTTTTAACACCCATATATCTTTTCTTGAATTTTGCTAATAAGAGGTTCTAGTTCTTTTTTGTGCGTTCGCTCATCATTTCATCAGTTTTAGAACAATGGGAATAGGCAAGGGCTTTATACACCAGCGTTAATTCTTTTTCTGTTACGTGCAGACAAAATGTGGATTTTTCTGTTACTTTCATATTCTTTGCCTCTTTTTACTTAATTTTTGCAATATCGTTCAATAAATCTTCAACAGCCTTTTTAATATCATTCCATTCTTCAGGATTTATACGAATGGACTGTGAACCTTCGTCAGGACATTGGGAGATTTCAATAAACTCCCCCGCCCCTTCGTCTTCTATTTTAACAACTGTTGCACTTTCATCGAATACAGGTTTATCAGATGGGTGTACTACATAACTTAGAACACGAGTCTTGATATTATTTTTAGAAAGTCCTGAGGCATTCATTTTGGTTTCTCCGGTTTGTACGAATATGGGAAAGGTTCCGTATCCCAATTCTGTAATAAGGATTTGTTACTGTGGGACCTTATAGTCATTATTGCAATGAATGTCAAGATAAATCCTATTAGTATTCCCATTATTATGTCACCAGTTCTTGTCATAGTTTTTATAACTCCTTATTGCAAAGGTATTTAAATACAAAAAGCAATTCTTTTGCTTTACTTGTTTTATTATTAACATATTCGGGGGTATACCATGAATGTACACCCAATTTGCGAAACGTCTTTCTTATTTGGCGTGCTTCTTGTACTACAGGGTGTTTTTTCACAAAGTATTTAACATTGTTATTCATAATAATCAGTTTACCATACATTCATTAAAAGTCAATATTCATTTTTAAATATTAGTGGGTATCTTCCCTACTTCCAACCATACTTTTTTTGAAGTTCCTTAAATAAGGCTAAATCCTTTTTTTCATTATCTGCTTTTTGTTTCTCTATTGCTGCGAAATGTGCCATTTCTCGGTCTTTTGCCCTAGTATATTTGGTGTCCCTCCAGCTTTTTCTTTCTTTTTTGTCTAGCGTGAGATAAGATAGCGGCAACCACCATGTTTGTACATTAGTAAGAGATGTGACAGGTTCGCTATAATCTTCGTCACAGCTATACCCCCTTTTATCATTACTATCCTCTATATTTGCCATTTCAATGTAGTAACCATCCTCCCATTTAACTATTTGTGGTATACTGTGAGGTATTCCCCCACAACTTTGCATACAATTAAAGCCATTTATATTTGTATAGTCTCCAACATCCACAATACCAAAAGGCTTCAGTTGACGAAGAGTTTCCATTTCATGTGCGGCATCTACTGCCCGTTCCATAAAATGTGCCAACAGGTATATTGCATCTACAATGTCTTTTTCAGTTATATTCTTTTTCATTTTCATTATCCTTTTTATTTATATACACTCTACCATAAATTAATCAAAAGTCAATATTCATTTTTAAATATTATTGAATAATGCCCATTTCTTTCATTTTAGTATGTAGATTCTCCATATTGCATATGTATTTGGCATAATCTACACCACCACCATAATAGTCGCCTCCGCCATACTCTTCAATACGCACACAAGCATCAAAAAGTTTTCTGTACTGGAGAAATGTTATGTTTGGGGAAATCTCCTCCAGGTATTCATCAAATTCAATAAAATTAACAGGGCTTTCACCAGAAACAGAAGATAATTCGGAATCCCAACAACTTCCAACGGTTCCTCCAAGGCACCAACTTTCACTTTCTATTGTTCCTATAGACGTCTTTATGGTTTTGGGGGGCATCTTTTGTATTTCTGGGGGAGTATTATAATCAGAATTATATATCTCCTGTTCAATTATAGTAATAGTCATGTGCGTTTCTTTGTCTAGCATCTCCATATTTGGATATTCCAAGTCATTGTATTTTATTGAGGCTTCGGCTTTTATATTTCTCCCCCTCAAGGTATCGTTTTTTAAACATCTTGCTTTATCTGGTTTAAAATAGAGTATAAACAAATTTCCATAAATTCTTCTTATTTTATGAAGAAAGGTTATGATGTCCGTTGTATTTAAAAAAAGTCCATCGAAAATAACATTTTTCCCTTCCCCCTCCTTTTTTCGTAAAGTGTCAGCATTTTTTATTGTATCAAGTTCAATATGTACAAGATTTTCATTGTGTATTTCGACAAGATTTTTAGATATTGTTGTTTTACCGCTGCCTGGAAGTCCCATTGTAATATATGTATTCATAGTTTGTTTCCTTTCATATTAAGAATACCATGCTTTTATTTAAAAGTCAAGAAATATTTTCATTAATTTGAAATTTAATTGGATTTCCACAAAGGCATCTGTATACAGTTTTGTCTGTTGTCAAATCCATTTTTAATGCCTTTCCAAGTCTATTAAGTCCGTGCTTTTCACCACATTTTGAACAGATTGCAATATACTTGGAAACCCCCTCTATCTCAAAATTACCCCTCACTTCCCCAGTACATCCCATAGACAAAGCTATTTTACGCCATTCTTTTCCATGCCCATCATTGGGACATATTGCGTGTGCTATTTCGTGCAATAGTGTGTCAATTATGTCGCTTTCAGTGGATTCTTTGTGAAATATAAACCAATTTGACAGCGTTATTATTTTTTTGCTAACATAACAGGTACCTAGTGACCTTTTCTTTCTATAATTGATTTTAAAGTTCCATCCCTGTTCCACAAGACCATATTTAATAAAAAGTTCCGCTGCTTTTAAAAAAATCCAATTACATGTCTCTTTAGTTGGTTTCATTATATGAAGTCCTTTTATTTGTTTTTTAATATATTATCATAGAATTAAAAAAAGTCAACCCTATTTTAAATAAGATTGACTTTTTTATGTATGGGAAAGGATTTGAACCTTTATGTCTCGTGTAGCGAGATGCACCTAAGTTCTTTTGCCATAGGAACTTATTTCAACCACAGTCAACAACTAGGATACGGCTGAATATCCTTAGCGTCTGATTCTGGTATACACGGAATACTCCATTTTCATCACCCATACAAAATATTGTGCCGGTTACAGAATTCCGGCGACAGCATAACGTTCTGCCTGTCAACGGTGGTTATCCCACGTTACCCATTCCCGGCGCGCTTTCCGGTTGATACCTGTAAATCCAGGTCACCTTTATGAGCGTCATTCGGGAGGCACGGGGCTTAACACGAAGAGAGGCTCGCGGGTTTACATGTTGATAGATGACAGGACGTAACTTCCTGTTGGACTCGTTCATAGATATTGCGTATCTACCGGGTTTGCACGATTTCAACCCCGCATCTATCAAATATTATAGAGGAAACAGGCTAGGATTCCTAGTCTCATGTTGCAATCATGATACCCGTCTTTGGCTCTTTTTTTGAATACTAATTTCTAAGGCGTGAACTCAAAACGTTACTATTGTTCACCACGTGTCGAAACAGTAACACCAATCCATAGGGACGAACCTTATCTGCTCGTGCTGTTTCCTCAAATTTCATTATTTTAGTTGTAAAATATCGTAAGAGCGTGTCTGTTTCTAAACATCCGACATATAATATTTAGCTATTTTATGTATGGGGTATCATGCCGAGTTGATGTTAATCCCACCATAAATATAGAACCCATCCGCTAAGATGTTGAAACTGGTATAACAGACACACTCTTTTACTTTTAAACAATGCCTGTTGGCAAGATTGGTTACTTGCACGACAAGGTCGGCTGTTTTATCAATTTGATAAAACTAAAAGGAAATTGGTTAATCCTTGCCTCTTTATTCCAGTAATTGTGTGGCTAATTCCACCACAGCAGGCTATTTAACTATAAATCAATGGTACGGTAAATATAGTTATTTTACCACAAGAGGGACAAGTGTGTTCATAAGTTCCTGGTTCAAAAACACAATGCGATGGTGGCTTGTGTTCTGGATTCATACACGGTATTTGTGCATCTGCAACTTTTCTTGTTCCACTCTTTGTCGTCTGATTGTCATACGTTTTAAACATTTTCATCCCTTTAATAAAATACAGTAAGAAAGATAGTGTCTCGCCTTATATGACACATTCAGTCACGGTGCATCCCACCGATTGGCGTTTTTTATCTCTCTTTACTTTTAATTTTGTGCAGGCGTTTTGTTATTCTGGTTGGGGGCCTGCGGTTCCCCAAATCGTTCTAGACAGCTTCAGTATAAAAGATATAGAACATTATCTTTATATTTTATTGGTCTTTAAACTGCTTTTTAAAAGCTTGGTAGCTTTCTTCAGATATTTCAATTATCTTGTTATCAATAACTATGGTTCTTTTGGGATTTATTGCCCCCTCAAGCCCATGTGCATGGTCTATAGCATATTGTGCGGAAATATATGTGACATCCCATGATTCTGTGAAATTAAAGTCATCATTAGCTTGATAAGAAAGGAGTCCTTTCCCAATAAAGTTTACAAATATCATTGGTAATTTAGTATATTGTATTATATTTCCATAACACCAGTGAAATCCTGCGTCAAAAAGTGCCTTTTGTACTTGCTCGGATACCACATCATTTCCTCCGCCAACAAATATACAGTATGTTTTCATTTTATTTGAACCTTCTTTCTTTTTATTTAGATTTTTACCAGCATTAAGATAATTAACAAGTTTCACATGTCTGGAGTGTGTGAAAATAATATTGTTCCCATTCTTTATGCAAATATCACAAGGTTCATCAGGATTCCCGCATGGATATGCCCTATTATCTGCAACAACATGCAAATCTGTTGCAATTACTTTGCTAGTTCCAGGAGCATTATAGTAGTTCCCAATAAAACATAAGTTGTTACAATCATCTACAATTCCCAGACTATATGAACCATCCTTCAATATAACCGTATCACCAATCTCAATTTTTGCCACATTTTCCATAATCTGTTTCCTTTTTACTTTATGATGCTTATATAATACCACAACATTCCGGATTTGTCAAACACTTTATGTTAGTTTTTGAGAAATTTTTAACACTTCACACGCTGCCAACGGTAGTTATCGGTGTACATACCAACTGCTTCAGAACCCAAATATTCAAATCGCCTATCATTGTGCTTAACCCCCCTACTTGTGATATGATTAACAATATCATATCTTGAGGGATTGATGGGCAATTCTTCTACTGTTTCAAGTAGCTGCCTTGCCCGATTGTTAGGCAGTTTTGTACTATGTGCCAGTCCTGCAAGGAATCCTGCTGGATTTGCTTCCCTTACATTAGCCAAACTCATAAAGCTATTTGTCATTTCATAGGCAGAATCGAGCGTAGAATGCAGACGTTTAACAAATTCTGTACTTTCATCCATTACAAGACTATAAGACGATATTACATCTTTTGATAGCATTCCATTAGTACAAGCCAACCGATAGGCAAACGCTGATATAGTGACATCTCCATTAAGGCTTATTGATATGCCTGCATGGGTTATGTCATTTACATCGTTTTCAGGATGAAACTGTTGTTCTGTAATAAATCTGAATCCACTTTCACCATTTTCATTACGAACACCATATCTTCCATCTACACCAATACACCTATCGCCAAGCACATTGGTACAAGAATCAAACACTTTTCGGGGGTCAATCCATGAACGGTGTCCTTCAAATATATTTTGAAGTCTTTTACCAGATGTGACTACGGTTATTTCCTTGTTTCTGCGTTTGGTAAGAGAATGCTGTATACAGGTTCTAAGTAAATTAGAGTCATCTTGATATTCTTTAAGTGACTTCAGGCTTACACCCAGCACACTTAAGATATCTTTATCAGCACTTTCACCTATTTCAAAGGTATTATCCCCCACCTTAAAGGAATAGACTACTCCCTGTCTATCTAGGGATACAGCATCTGCCTTTACCTTATCAGCTTTAAGGGGGCTTTGTTCAAGAAGTTCCCTTGCTGAATCTAGCGACATAATTTTAGTATTTTCAAGTGTTTGCATAATTTTTCCTTGTTTTCTTACATTATATCATATTGTTTAGGGGTGTCAAGAGAATATTTATTTTTAAACCACGTGCAAAAATGCTGAACAATTCTATTCTCATTAACAATATCCACAAGAATATCGTTTTTCCCAAATTCAAATCTCTTTTTCATAGAATCATAAGTTTTTTGGGGAACATTGTGTATGTTATCAAAGAAATTTAACATGGTCACTATATGGTATTCGTGATTAAATGCAGCACAGTATGTTAAATATTTTGCATATTCCCACTTTTGTGTAAAGGTGTTGGATACAATCACAACTTTATTTGATTCAAGGGCATCCTGAACTGATTTAAAACACCACTCATGGGCATCTTTAATCTTGGCACTATCAAAATTGTAGTTCCCTTTATCGTCGGTGAAATACATGTCTGCCTCAAAATGTGAGGCATTTAATGTATTTGCCAGTTTTTTGGCAAATGTTGTTTTGCCACTACCAGGCAGACCTCTAATTATAATTAGTGTTGACATATATTTTGTTTCTTATGGTTTTCGACCCGTATGTTGTGCTATTAGTATCTGCCCACACGGGCATTTAAACTTTATAACATGGGGTTCAATATTGTAGCCACATTATTCTACATTGCAAGTCGGGCATACATAAACAGAACTGTATGCTGTGATTGTTTCGTGTATAACTTGTACTTGTTTAGGCGTTTTTGTTATCTTCATTATATATTTCCCATTTAAAAAACATTATACACAAATTGTTGGAAATGTCAATCATTTTTTAAATAAAAATCACGGTGTTTCTTCTCATCAAGAAATCTAGATGTATATTCTTTGCCGTCCAATATTAATTTATAATCATTCCACAATAGTTTTGGATTTTCTTTAGGTTTCCATTTTTTAATCCCGTATGTTGATATGCCAAGTGATTTAGCAAAATCTATTGTGAAATAGAATGCCTTTAACTTATTATCTGCCAGTATTTTAAGCCCGTTACCAAGAATATCTTTAACATTTTCAATGGACTTTTCTTTCCCCATAATCATGTACAATCTTCCTCTGTGTATAAAATTATGGCAATAATGGCACAAAGGAACAATATCATTAACTGTACATATACCAGTAGTATAATCAATATTCCATAACTCATGGGCTTCAAGCCATTTATGTTGTTTTGCTTCAGATTTATGTACACCACAAGCAAGACAGTGATAGTCAGTGCTTTGATACGCCCTTTCTCTTACTATGTCCCACCACGATTGCCCTAGTATTGTTCTAGGGTTTAGTCCATGTAGGGGCTTAGGGACATGTGGTTGTGACAATATATCTGGTTGTGTATCAAACATTATGAATAACTATTCCTCGACTGCCAGAATGTCTTTCTCCTCTATAAGTATTTGCTCCACGCCTCCTACTGTTACAACCATGCCCTCATGCTTGGGAATAAAAACCACATCACCTTTTTTAACCTGAAGTGGGGTTCTTGTACCCACTTCAGTAAGAAATCCTTCTCCAGTTTCAATAACTGTGCATTTTTGTGATTTTTCTCTTGCATTTTCTGGCAAAATAATACCACCATCAGTAGTATTTGATGTTTCGTGTCTTTTTAACAGCATCATATTTCCTATGGGGCGTACAGGAGGTGTTGTTTCTTTTTTTGATTTTGTTTTATTTTTCATTTTATTTTCCTAATATCTTTTACATTTTCTAATGCCAAAGGCAGATAAATCTTTAAAGTATTTCTGAAGATTCCTATAGTCATTTTCAAGTGCATTCAGTTCTTCCCCCTCAACAACCAAAAGCCCATGTTTTTTCAAATAACAGGACAATATCTTTAGAATTGTTTTATTTATTTCCAAATTCCTTATCCCATCTTGCCCAACATGCTGCTTTATTACAAAAGTGTTTACAATCTGTAAACGAACCCCAACTACATTCTTTCCATTCAGGCTTTTTGGTGTAGTCTACTGACTGATACCACCAACATGGACAACTTCTTTCCCTATCTTCTTTGTTTGGAAGTACTCCTCCACTAAACCAGTCATTATATGGAAGATTATATTCCTTTGTAAGTTCTGGATTGAGACAATACCCTATGTTGTGCTTTATTACATGGGTAATATTATCACACTTCTTTTTTGCTGTAAATGGGGTGTACGTTACATAGCTTTTGCCAGTTCCTTTGCATGTATGGCATTCTATACCAAGCCCAGCACGTTCGCCCATTCCGGCATACACACCAGATCCCTTGCATGAAGGGCACTCACACTCTAATTTTATAGTTTTATTCATATTATTTTTCCTTTAAAAGAAAGTATACCACACTAAATAGCAAAAGTCAATCATTTTTTATACCTCATCCCAATCAGAATCACGATTCCTATTTCTATAACAATTAAGATAAATATACCGGCAGATATCAATATTTCCATTATACAATATCTCTATTTCCTTTTCATTAAACCACAATAAATGGGGGTGCTTTTCTACCTGTACACCATATAGCTTGTTTTTAATGTCCACTGTTTCTATTGTACCATATTTTTCATAATACAGGCAAGTTTTATCTAATATTTTAACAGTTTTCTTTATATTTTTCATACTATTATCATTTCATTTTAGACAGTGTAAGACGGTCTGTGTACTTTTTATGTTCTTTAACTATTTTTTTATATTTTTCAATAAGCTCGTCTGCCTCCGATTTTTTATTGAATTTTTGAATCTCTTTATAGAAAACTAAACCAGGTTCTTTCCACTTACCGGCCAGATATACAACATATTTATCCTCCTTTTCTACAAAAAGAAAATCAACATAAGTAGCAGTATCACAAAGGGTTATAAATTCTTTTTTTGTCATAGAGCGTTGACCAGCAGTTTTCCATTGGGCGTTTGCATAATAGCGTGAAGTCTGGAACATGCTTTTCTAGCCTGTTCCCGTGTTCTGAACATAGTTGAATATCTACTTGCAATTACATTAAATTCATTGCAGGGACTTTTGAAACATTTCCATCTTTTTATATCCACATTGTATTTTATTTTCCACACAGAATCCCCAATCTTGGGTTTCCACATAATATCCTGTCTGTAATTTGCAAAAACCTGTCTGTTTTCTTTTCTGACAATACAGTTTAGACATTCCTCTCTGTTTCTCTTGCCACAGTCTTTTGTTACATCTGTATGGACATTGCACTCGTCATCTGGATATATCCATGTAAGCAGGTTGGACACCTCTGGACTAATGAGGTTTTCTGGAATAAAACGTCCTCTATAGAACTGTACACCATCTATTGTTTCAATAGTTGGGCATATTCCTTTGTCAAAAGGGATATCTTGCATATTATTTTTCTTCGTCTTGTTTCTTTTTGTGAAAATTGCTTTTTTCATTTTATTGTCCTTATAGTATATTTTTTATTTCCCTAACAATCTTGCGAGCCTCTTCTCTTGTTCTGCGAATAAGCCCATTTCCAAACATTGTTGCATGGGCTTCGGAATAGATATCGCTATAGTATATTACTGAATCAGTCATACAAATACACCAGACCCTTTCGCCATTTTTGGGTTTCCATTGTACATTGTTCGTTTTACGGGGCTTTAGTACAAAAAAAGGAAAAAAGTAGTCAGAGTTCTCTCCCCAAATGCCAAAGATGCTAAAGGTCCCCCCAAACTCAAAAGTATGCCCTACAAGAGCATCCATATCATCTACCCAACTGTTGCCCCAACCACTCTCCTTGCTTTCCGCTTTGCGAAATACCCTTACAGAGTCACCTGGTACTAGATTGTGCTTCTTTATCCATTCTTGTTGTCTTTCTTCATAACTTTTCATATTAAATAATCCTTTTAATTAGTTTTTAATGTTCTTGCCATCATAGAAATCTTTACTAATCTGTTCATAGGTCAAAACAGTTGTTTTATACACATACTTTGGCTTATTTTGTGTATTTCTATTCATTTTGTTTTCATTGTTTTTCATTTTATTTTCCTTTTCTATCAGTAAGTGTAGCACAATATTTGTAAAAGTCAATTATATTTTCTGATATTTGACAAAAATATTTAAAATTTTTGGTTATTTGCACTATGGAACATCTGAAACCTGTCCTATAATGCCTTCTGTTCTTTGATAATTCAAAAACCTTCAATGCTTTTTTAGGTGCGTTTTTGAATTAAATACAGATAACAGCTCTTTTTTGGCTCGGAAACAGACAGTTACCACCTGCCTGAAACGAAGGAGTGCACCATCAATGAATACAAAACTGGGAATGAAAGGACTCGAACCCTTAACCTACCGCTTAAAGGGCGGTTGCTCTAACCATTGAGCTACATTCCCATATCAATCTATTAACTTGTTATTTGAAGATGTATTCTATCATATAAATTTGTTATGTCAATGCTAAAAAACAGAAAAAAGTATTTTTATTTTCCTTGACAGATTATAATAAGCATGATAATATGCTTTCTGATTTATTATTTACGATGCAAAACAATACACATAAAATAAAGAACCACAAAGACATATAAAATGCTTCGTGGTTTATGTTTATTTATGTTGGGAGTATACTATATATTGTGTACTGTATATATTGTGTACTGTATATCCTGTATATTCTATATATGGTGTATATACGATACTGGTACGTCCACTTGAATGACAGGATAAGAAGTAATGGACATGCACAGTTGGCTATGAGTACACACAAATCCAAGATTTATACATGCATATGAGTATGTGGAAATCCAAGATTTCTGTTAGTTTTTATTATATTTTACATACAGGTCTTGTTAATATCTTGCACATTAACATATGAGCCAATATAATAAAATAGTCCATGTTTTTTTGTTTGTTTTCCCTGATTATTCAAATTCTTTGTCATCAATATCATTCAAAAACTGTATATTTTTGTAAGCATAATGACAAACAAGTTGTTTATTCCAATCATACCCATATATTTCTATTGGAAGTCCGTCTTCTATTGATAGATATATTATTGTTTTCATAGCAGGGTACTCCGTGTTGTATGTCAAGTATCTTATAAGAATTATACAGTCTCTGCCATCTATATTAACAATACCCCCGGAATCTATTTGGCAATCCCCCCTAGACTTGGCTGAAGTATATACACTAATAAGATTTTGAAGGGTGTTTTTAAATCCAAATCCTGTGCAGGGATTTAAAGTGTTTTTCATAACATCAGAATCATTTGGCAGTTTTTTAATGGTTTTTCCTGTAAAAAGAGATATAAACTTGCTTTTGGGGAAAATGAGCATCTGGGGGACACTATCTTTATTATAATTCTTGTTGCCAACATATATAATTTTACTTGCAAAAGGTATGTTTTTTGTCCACACCATTTTAAGGCTAAAAGGGGTTTCTTTAAAAGATACCTCTATTTCCTGTTCTTTGCCAAGACTGCCATTTATTTTCTCTTGCTTTATAAAAGTACACCTGTAAGCCCTTTTATTATAAGAGTTTAAAGCCCTTGTCAGTATCTTTATATGGTTTGTTTTGGCTAGATTCTGTATTTCAAGATATGTGTTAGAAACATTCTTTCCACTTAAAGGCATTTTTGGATTGTGATGTCCCTGATAAGCCTTCCATAAAATTAAAATAAAAAGTAGGGAAAGAATTAAAGAATACCGTAGCATTATTTTATATCCTTTTCTTTCAAACACTCTTTCAGTGCCGCTATCTGGGCTGCGTCGAAAGAGTTTATATCTTGTGCAATACATGCAGTGGATTGATTTTCACAGCAATGCCCTCCACAGCATATATTTTCTAATTCGGGGGTTTGTCTTATTACTTCATACCCCATCACTCTACCGTCCACAAAATATATTTGTATTTCAAAGCCCTTTTTCTCCAGCCATTCACGGCATGCTCGCTCGAAGATGGCAGCAGCTTCATAATCACTGATATTATGCGTGGAGAAGAACCATGCTTTATAGCGATTATCATAAGACAGAGCATTAATGTTATATTGCCCGATGGGTATATTAAGCTCTTTCATAAGCTCGTATTTGCGTAAGGTGTTATTCATTTGGTTTCTCCGTTATCACACATCGAATCAATATATTCTTTCTCTTGAGATAGCTTGACCACAATATTTTTCAGACCACTCTGCGAATCGGTAAACCCAAAATTTTCGCAATTGTTATATGCTCTGATTGCGTGCTTCCATGCTAAATCAATATCCTTTTTTAACAAAACATTCATTTTTTCATCTCCTTTTCTATATAATCAGCTATAAAGCGGGCGGTCTGGGCGGTCATAACCATACTAGGATGGTGCTTGTAGTATACCTCGCCGTCAATATCGGTGAAAATCCCTATTGGTGTTGAGCCCTTGTGTAACCATCTCTGTCCATCATGTTCCGGCAGGACTTCGTATTCGCCTTCAATCTTTTCCATCGGTAAATCCTTTCACCCATTGCGGGTATTCGTGGTATTCTTGCCGTCGAGAATCACTATGCGAAACCTATCACGCGAGGCACGCGGATTTTAATCTTATTGCCAACCTTTGGTTCACGCGGTAAATCCTCGCGGCACATCTCGATAAAAATCTCACTGTCAAATTCTGTCCGACAGTTCAGCTTCCAGTGGTCGGCAAAAATATCCCATTCAGCCTTGAGTATTTCAGCCGTAATAAATTCTCTACGTTCAGTCATTTTCGTTACCACCTTTCAAAAATATATCTTGCAAAGTTTTCCGACCTGACGAGAGATTTGTAGTTGCGTCATGTAACAATCGCTCGTCCACATATACTGCCTACCTCCACAAATAAAATATATGTGGGTATAATAGATGTAGGTTGTATAGCAAAATAGACCATAGGGAGTGTGTACATTACCATCATAATAAATTTCCTTGCCGATATTATGCTTTGACCGCCAGCCATGCTCAACTCGACGTTGTTTAAAACTTGATATTTTGGTTTTCATTTTTCCATTCCTTTCCCTGCACGCAGGGGTTAGTTGTTAATCATCGCCCATGTATTGCAGGCGGTATTTCAGTTAGAGGCAGCCATTTGTTTGAGTGCTTTAGCGGCCTCATCAAGCTTGCAATGTTCTTCATAGGTTACACCGTTGACTGTAATCCAAAAAAAGGTTGTGTATGTTCCAATATATCCCATATTGTCGCTCATCATTCACCTGCCTTTTTGCGCGAGTCAGCAATATGGTTCGGCGTTGCAGTTACCTTGCTATCCTGCCACCTGCCGGTGTAGGAGACGGGGCGATTGATTTTAATAGCAGTTTTAAACTTTACCCAAACTCCGGCACGGTCGATAACGTAAGAGATATACATAAGGTCTGCATGCTCTCCCGTATCAAACCACCAACTGCAATCTGATTCCTGAAATACATCAACGCGCAACCCCGTCAAGTCCGCAAGCTCTTTGACTTCGGCATTCTTGGCCTGCTCTGCCACAAGTTTCTTTTTGCAGCGGGTAAGCTGTCCTTTGAGAGCAGAGTATTTTCCCCTCCATGATGTAGCAGCCTGTTCAAATATTTTTGCAGTTTCAGTCATATCCCATAAGGCCGCCGCAGCTTCCTCATATTTCTTTTTCCAGTTAGTTGCCATGATTTTTCTCCAATTTATTTAGCCTTTCGACTATTTTATTCAGGTTTTCCTTTATTTCAATTTGTGTTTTTGATATCAAAGCCTGATTATCAAAACATGCGTTCAAATCTCTTTCAACAATCTTCGATTGTTTGCTGCTACTACAGCCCAAACTAATTAAACTAACCAAACCAACGAAGCCTAGTATAACACATGTAACGCCAATTTCAAGCCATTTTTTAGAATTATTCAATTTTTTCTCCATATTCCTCAAACCAGATTTTTTTAAATTCTTTTCTATAGTTCTTAGTCAAATGCCATTTTTTGCCCATCTATTTCCACTATTAAAAGCTCCGCACATGTCATCTATAGTAAAGGGAACCTTATATTTTTCAAAATATGCTTTTATAACAGCCCTACACTTGACATCAATCCAGACATTTATATCATAGCACCATTCTGGACTATTTATATCTACTCCAAGTTGTTCACACCCATCTATCCAAAATACCTTTTGTATCTGATAAGGGCCGAGTTCCCCATATGAACCGGGTTCTTTTGTATTCTGTCTGTTCTCTTTAAGATGAAGTACATGAAAGAATTTTGCCATAAAAGCATCCTCTATATATGTTATCTCTTTATAGCCTATTATTTTGGGTAGTTTTCTTTTGGGAACCCCTCTGTTGTTTTCGGCCAAAAGCAATATTGCTTGTTTAAAAGGAGATGTCTGTGGTGCTTTTTTGTTCCAATACGCATTATTTTCATCAATATTAAGGTTTTTATACGCTTTACTGGTTATCTCACTAATAGGTTTATTGTACATTCTTTTTGCTTTCGTACTTCCATCACACATATAAACTACTACAACAAAAAGAATTATACACAAGGGTAGTATTGAGGATTTACACATCATTTTTATCAAACTCCTGTTCCAGCATTTTGCAGGCTTCTTCAAAAGATTCACAACTATGTTCAATTTTGTTTTTAACATGGTTCTTCACTACTATTCCTTTTCCTGTTACAATAATGTTGCCAATACAGTTTCCCGTTTTGTCTGTAATATGATAGGCAAAAAAACAATCGAGGGATGCAACTATATTTTTCCCAACATATGATGTTATTATTTCTGTGAACTTTGTAGACATATAAGTATCCTAATTAAAAAATTGCTAATATTATCTCATATATAAACTCAATTACAAGGTAAAAAACTAATATAAAATAACAAAACCATAAAAAAAGCAATGTGCGTTTAATAATAATATTTGTACTGTATATGGCGATATTTGAGAAAATCCCTATCAAAATTATACAAAAAAGCATCAACAGCAGTATAAAAATAAACATAGTTTTAATGTTCCTTTGCAAGATTGTGTAAAATATTTAATATTTCTTTCTGTGTGTTCAGCATGTTGTCTATCTGGGCTTGAAGGTATTTTTGTCCAACTAACCATTCAGGGTCAGTTACTAAATTGCCCTTGCTATCCTGTTCATATATCCTCATTTTATTTCTCCTCTTACTGTTTTTGTATTCAGTATTTTGATACATCATACCACAATATTCCAAGATTGTCAATGCTTTTTTATATTTTTAATAAGTAGAAATACAACACATAAGATTTTTATACAAAAAACTCCTATAAATACCACATCAAGACATGCAAAAACAACGTATCTTATACACAGTTCGTCCTTTATATAATATAGATGTAGTAAATGTGCTGAACACAAAACTATTCCTAGAATACAGATAAATATACTATATACACCTTGTTTCATGCTATTGTAGCCCACAACACTATTTACATACATCCCTTAAGTAAACTAAGGTACAATAATATAAATATCAAAACTGCTGTTGATACTATACAATAGTTTTTTATTTCACTCATAATATAAAACAGTTTACCATATGTATTAAGGAAAGTCAACACCAAAATTGAAAAATGCTCAATTAAATTATTTAAAATTTATGTAACTGACAAGCCGTTTGTTTCTAATCAACGTGGAGACCGGGCGATTTGGAAAAGCATCCCTATACCAACTCGGTACATCTCTTTTAGTCCACTGTGCAAACCCGTGCTTGTCCCCTATATAGTAATTGCGATAAGAAGCGACAGGGGTGTCTAGTATAGGATATTCTTTCATGCAAATGGCGAAGGGGGTTAAGCCGGTGTCGGGAATGCCAGGACACGAAAGCATTTCAAGAGCTCTTTGTGTTTCAGAAATCTTTTCATATCTATAAGTATATTCCTGACAAAGCTTTATAGCAAAATCATATAACCAAAGCCAGTTCTGCCTAGATGCTTTTGTCCATTTAGAACAAGGATGGTTAACATGCACTGTTTTATAAGGAACGTAAGCACTTGAATCTATATATTTTATGGCATTACACAGCATTTGTGTGGCTTCCAGCGGCATTTTTACTATATGTTTGTCACAGTGGTATTGTGCTGATAATGTTGTATCGTTATCTAATATAAAAATATAAAATTATTCTACCGGTCTACCATCATCAGTCAGTAGACTAAAGCAGTCGGGCTTTTCTATAAACTTGCAAATAGGAAGCCCAAACTCTTCCGCTTTTTTATATATTTCTGGTGTAAGTCGTCTATCACAGTCAGTATTGTGACACGCTAAAAACTCACAAAATGTTCTATCTTTGTAACATAACATGGGGTTTATTTCCTTTTTAATTTACTATCCAATCATCTAGGTCATCTAAATCATATGGGTCTCCATAACCGTTATATTCATCATATTCATTATATTCATTATATTCATTTGAATCGTCAGGGACATTCGAATCCCTTAATTCAGTACTCCTACTATCTTTAATTCTTTTTCTTGACTCTATCTCCCCGTCACAGTCCGGTTCAATACAGATATATCGGTCGGGGAGTCCAACACACCCATAATCTACAACCATATCCCCACCACATTTTGGACAGTATTTTTTCATTTTTATTTTCCTTATAATGTTTCTTTAAACACCAACCCACTGTCTTTGGCAGCCTTGTTTGCCAATTCTATTTTTTTAATAATTTCCCGTCTGTTTTTTATAATTTCTTGTTCTTTACTAGTCTTTTTAACATTATCAAACATTTCTACAATGTTATCAGATATTTTGTATCTATTTAAATCAGTGGAACTCACTGCATATTCTTTCCTAACTGCATCTATGTACATGGTGTGCCGCCCATCGTCGCCCATATAAAACTCGTTCCATTCATATTCTGACAGCAATCTCTTTACATCTAGTTGTTTAATAGCAAGATTGTCAAAACACACCACCTTAAACCATTTAAGTGAAAGCATATCAGGGAGTACATTGTACAATCCTTTTTGATTAAAGTCAACAATATTCTTCATGTTTTTTAGATATGTTTCGCCCTTTCGGATGTTCTTGTATCCAAGAATAAGAACTTTAAGTCCATTATTGGCAATGCTTTGGTAGTCTTTCATACTATGTACGCCATTTATAGTATGTATTACAGCATGTTCGAACCGTTTTACTTTTTCTAAAAATTCTGGTGTGGCTTCTACTATAGATACACCAATACCTTTGAAGAGATTCTCTTCGCAAAGGGATTTAATGTAGTCAAAATCTCGTTCAAAATGTACCTGATTTACAGTAATATTGGCAACAATTTGCTTATTTTTAAGTTTTATAAGAAATTCTTTAAAATCAGGATGGTCTGTGGGGCTTCCTCCTCCAATCGCAATTTCGGTATGTGGCATGAGGGTGTCTATAAACTTTAGTCCAAGAATGTTGGCATGTTTGCCATTTATTGACGAGTTCTCGTGACACATCGGACAATTTCTGTCGCAAAAGTCAGTTATCTTACAGTCAATGTTTTCAGGAAATTCTGCATCAAAGAAGTCTGCTTCGGTTTCCCTTATCTTTGTACCATCGTCAAACAAAGTTACAGTATAGTTGCCATTAATATATTTTCCAAGTAGCTTCATTGTATTTCCTTATTGCTGTTGCATTTTTCTATTGCTCTTCGCACTCTTTGCCTATAATTCCTTTTCCTTCTCTCTAGTAGCCAACATATTTTTGGCTGTTGTTCATTAGTACGGTATTTGCTATTCAAATCCCTTGCATCTGTTATTGTTTTTAGAATGCTATGTATTTTTCTAACACTTACAATGCCAAGTTTATTGTCGTTAAAATATTTGGCAGACTTGTGTAATATGTTTTCATGTCCAGCATATAAATATTTCTCCACAGTTGCTTTAGTTTCTGGCAATAAAGTTTGCCACATTTTTTGACACTTTTCTACAAGTTCCCTATATTCAGGGGAAATGCAGTCAAATATCTCTAATGCATCCAGATACGCAAAAATATAGGGGGTATTTGTAGAAGAGGGCAGTATATTACACAAATAACAAGGTCTTTTGCTGTCCTTTTTAATAAAAGACACAGCGAGGTGTATAGAACTTTTTGTAATTACATCAGCACATGGAATTTTTGTATACTGGGGGTCAAACCTTGCCCAATATTTTTCTTCATATTCCATAATTTTATTAGCATATTCAATAACCCTATTATGGTCTATTGTTACGCTTGTTTTATCTAACACTACTTGTGCATCTGGATGTATAGGTCTATCTATCATGGATTATTCTAAACTTCTTTGCCTTAATTTTCTATCTATTTCTTTTTTAGTTATGTTTTTAAGTATTTTTAACACATTTGGCCATTCAATATAACCATCATAGGGATTGTCTGATAACATTTGTTCAAAAATAAGAACACCATCTACAGCTGTCACTACATGGTCAGAAGTACCCACTGATATAGTAAGGCATCCGTGACGATACCTTACATACACCCATCTATCCTCAAATGTCTGAAATGTCCATTGAGATGGGCATTGTGTTACACCACCACTAAGATTTTTTATAGGTATCATAATAACTCCATATATTATCACACTGTTTTTAATATGTCAATCCAAATTTTCAAAATTTTTAAGAATATTTGCAGCCCCTATATCCCCTTTTTCTGCCAAACCCTTAATATATTCAAACATAATAGGGGAGTTGACCATCAATGCAACGTTCCCAACTGATTCTTCGTGGAAAACCCTCGTGTTATTAAGTCTTTTCGAAACGGGGCTTAAAACAAGATTATCTGGAATTTGGGACTTTATTATAGCAATTTCCTGCCGTCCCCTATCACCAGAACAATCTATGGTTATTTCTGCCACAACTTTTATACCCTTATCCACATATTCAAAGGATGTTCTTGGTTTCCAAGTTCCTTTTGTATACTTCATATTATATCTCCCAGATACTTTCTATATTTTCAAAATTTTTAAAAATATTTTTAATCTCATTGTATTCAAATGGTCTGAATTCCGAATGGTTGTCTATACCCACATCAAGTGCATAATTACCCCTGTAGGGCGTTCCATGTGCATGACCGTAGAAGTGCATGTCTGCAATACCATTTTGCCATCCTGGGTCAAATATATGCCTTAGATACACCGTTGAGCATCCTTTTTCCTGTTCGGCATCTTCCACATCAATATATACACCCTTTTTTGTGCTGCTATGAAAAGAAACAAACCTACTTGCCATCTTTTTCATGTAACTATCGTGATTTCCACTAATAAAATGAATCTTACCGTGCAGAGCGTCAATTATATCAAGAACTTTGGACTGGTTTTGTTTAAAATCAAAACAAAAATCACCTAAAAAGAAGATATTAGCATCGTCTGGCACAGTTTTATTCCAATTTTTTATAATAGCACTGTGCATCTTGTCTAAAGATTCATAAGTTCTGTTTGCACAATACTTTAGAATGTTTTTATGAAAGAAATGTGTATCCGAAGTGAAATACACGGGGGATTCATAATAATTATTCATACATTTCATACGTTTTTGTCTCTCTTCCACAGAAAGAACATCTATATGATGTCACCAAATATGTGTTCCAATTGTTACCCATAGAAACGTACTTATGAGTTTGTTCAAAAGGAACATAATCATGCCCTTCAAAAGAACCACAGGTCTTTTGTCTAATTATTTGATCACGCTTGGCAGATATGATGTAAAATAATAACCATATAAAGAGCAATAGAAGTAATTTCATTTAGTCACCATTCTGTATAATGCTATAAGTGTTGAGTATTTATAAGAATTTCTTTGTTTTTCATCTAATATCCCATTTACATCCAAATAAAGATTCCAATATTTATACCACTAATCATCTAATATCTGTCTTATCAACACATCCTTAATTCTCTCGCTCATTGCCGAACAGGATGTTGCACTTCTTTCTATCCATTCCCTGTTTGTTATACTGCCATGTACATTTCTATCATACTTCACCATAGGTTGCCCACATTGGTAATAATAATTCAAGGGATGTCCGTTCCGTTCAAGACAGTTGGTACATATTTTATTGTATGTTCCACATGTATCCTCAATAGGGCTGCTTAGTCTTTCCGTTGCTTTACTTTGAAAAGTGAGAAAATCCTCACTGTTTGCAGTGAATGCTTCCATTATAATTTCATTTTTCGTTTTCATATCAAGTAGTTTACCACATTCTTTTATTTTGTCAAGTACTATTTTTAAATATTTATTTTGGAATATAAATCGTTAGGTTTTTTAATAATGTGGTCTATTATTCCTAGTTTTAAACATTCTTCAGCAGAAAGCCAAGTGTCTTTTGACATGATATCTTTTAACTGTTTTTTTGTTATTTTGGTACGTTTTAAAATAATATCTACCATTCGTTTTTCTTCTCGTTTCCACATATTTTCAACATAATTGTCCACTTCCTTTATATTCCCTCTTGTTTCCCCTGTAGAAGAATGTAACATTATTGTAGCATTTGGAGTACAAAATCTCTTTCCTTTTGTTCCAGATAAAAGCAACAATCCTGCCGCACTTGTTGCCCATGATGTACAAATTGTTGCCACATCAGAATAAAGTATATTATGCATAATATCATGCAACCCTAAAAATTTAGACAGGTCTCCCCCATATGAATCAATATAAACTAGAATGTCCCTACATATCTTATTTTCATCCAGTCTATTTTTATCACAGCTAAACAACCTTTCAATAGTATATTTATACAAAGCATAGTCAAATTTTTCTGATACACATATTATACGGTTGCTATCTAAAAAGGGAGTGGTTCTATTTTCCAAAATACTATTCCTTTTGATTATCCAATACTTTAACAAAATTATTTTTAATTTCCCTCGCCCGTCTTATTGATTTTTTAAATGACTTTTGTACTTCTTTTCTTACATTTTTGTCATTTTTGGCAGAATTTATTGAATATTCGTAAATAACTTCCATATTTTCATTGTTAAGAAATGAATTGCAGGTATATGCCCATTTCTTTGTAGGATGTCCAAATATTTTAATATTTTCCAGTTTTGGATTAAGAAACTCATATGCCTTTGCCGTAAGCTCATGGCAATAAAAACGGGTGTCATCCGTATCAAAATTAAAGTCATACGGTTTGTTTAACTGATGTTTTGCAAAACTTACTGCACGCCTTGCACCTTTGTTGGGGCGTACTATACAAAAAGCATCACATTCAAGAAAGTCCAGTATGTCTATAATCTGAACACCCTCGGCAATAGCATGTATTACTTTACCGCTGCCTATATAGATTCCACTATGGCTGTAAGCCCCTTGAATGAAATATCCGTCTAGATACCTGACATATTTTCGCATAACTATATCACCTGTTTTCAGAATTTTCATAGCATGTCGCTTCTGAATGCCCTTGACAAGATATGTCTCAGGTTGGTATAGAATCCAAGCAGGCCACGGAAATATCTTGATATCCCCAAAAATGCTTAGAATTTGGGATTGAACTTTGTATTTAATTGTTTTTAACATAATTTTTTACCATTTAGCGGGTTTATCGCTCTTATCATAAACAAGATAAACTACAATACTTGCCAACAATGCAACTGGTCCAAACAGGGAAAAAGCAACACCATTTCTTCTGTCTGCTACAGTCCAACCAAGTCCCCCATTTATATCCGATGCCTTGTTGATTATGTATGACAAAACACCACACAATATCCAAATAACCACACCGATAAAAATAAGCATAATATATTTTCCTTTCCTGTTATATTTCCAGATATTCTGGAATAGTTGTTTTAATGTCATCAACCCAAATCTTTGATACTTTAACATAAATATCAACATTATATTTCTTGTTTGGTTTTAAAATATATTGTAAAATATATTGTTTCTTTTTATAATATGTACTTATTTTTAATATTTTAGTACACGGTGTTTTATTTATTATAAACAATGTTCCATTAGTCTTTTCCAATTTAATATCAGTATCATCAAATATAACCATACTTTTTGATATCTTATTTGTTTCACTTGTTTTGATTAATTTGCTTTTAACGGCGTATCCTACAAAAAATGCTATTAATAGTACTAGAATAGTAATTATACCGATCATATAGTTCATACTTCCACTGCTCCCATGCACTCTTTAATGTTTTTCAATACTGTCTTAAGTCTTTCTACTTCATCAACAAGTTCCGAATTTGATTTAAGGATATAAAATTCGTCATTAATATCATATGCACAACCATCGTCTGCCAAAAATGTGGTATCGTTTATAATGGATTCTACTGTTGTTTTATAGACTGTTGCATCGAAATAACACCATGTATATAATATGGTGTCCTCTTTCATATCATTAAAGTTTGCCAAACGGAACATATCAAGGGTTTCTATGTTATGCTGTGTTTTTTCATAATTTGTGTTCATTCTTTAATCGCCCTATAAAATTCTCTATAAATGTCCTTTATATCCACTTTATTATGTACAAACTTGTCCACCATAGAAGATAGTTTATAATTTATTTCCTTAATCTTTTCGGAGTCTTTTATGTTGTTTTTGGAACAAAGGTGTTTTGTTATCTCAAAAAACTGTTCTATTCTCTTACGTTCTCTACTAAATTTGTCTTTATTTTCCTGCATTTTTAATAACCTCTTTTCTTAACTTATCAAGGTCTTTATATCTGGTAGAATACATGGATGCTTTTACAAATCTATCGGACAATTTAAAAAACTTATATTCCGAATATCCATTGAAAACAAGTTTTTCATACCCAACATCTGTATAATTCCTTGAAAAATTTGTGATCCCAATAAAAGGCAATTCCAATGCTGTAACAAGCATTATGTTATTATGAAGTAACGTATCCTCTTTCATGGTAAATCCATCTAACCCAATGGGTATTTCATACATAGGTGCCGCTACAACAGTAATGATATCACCTATATTAATATTCTCAAAAGGAACGCTTATATCAGGCTTTTTGAGATTTTTTGGTTTGTTTTGCTTATTTGGTAGGTTCTTGGCCAAACCATATGATTCTCCAAAGTTGTCCTTATCAAACAGTTCATTCATCATACTCATGGCATCAAAATCATTATCATTAATATCTCCAAAATCATCCCGTTCATCAAAATCTTCCGGTTCTTCTGTTTCATCAAACCCACCTAAATTATTTGTCATTTTGTACATTCTTTCTTTTTGGAAGGTAATTGCCTTTTGCAGCCTGTATTTTGAAATACTTTTTGATGTTCTTGTATTCCCTGAGTTCCTTGCATGTCTGACCACTTGCAGTATTCATTTTAAATCTCCTAATGGGTTGTTAAAATATAGTTAAGTCCTTCAACACAAACCACATTATATCACAAACACGAGGGGAGTCAAGATAAAAAATTCAACAAATATTGTCAATATCGTCAATATCGTCAACATCATCGGCATCCAAATCATCAAGGTCCTGAATACCATCCTCAATATTTTGAGAAAGTGCTGCAATAAAGCAGGATTCACATAAAAAATATCCCTTTTTGTCATGCCAATAATTATCATTAGGCTTTATTTCTGATTTGCAATCTTCACATGCTAAGTTCATTTTTGTTTTCCTTTTCCTTAATAGCATTTTCTATTCTTTGTTTAGATATATTAAAATAAGTTTCATCAAGTTCAATACCTATAAAATTACGGTTTGTATTAAGACACGCAACACCAGTTGTTCCACTTCCCATAAATGGGTCTAAAACAATATCTGTTTCTTTTACAGAACATCTTTCCAATAGTTTAGTCCATAATCCGATGGGTTTGGGACACGCATGTCCTTTTTTTTCGCTTCTCTCATTACTACATAGAATGTCAGGTCTAGCCCCCATTCTATTGGCTCTAAATGGGCATTTGCCATATACTAAAATGGGCTGCCAACATGTAAATCCCCACTTGTTCTGTCCTGCCCCTGCTGTAATGACCCAAGCCATTGTCCAATCTGGGGGGGTATAAATGTTGATTTCCATTCCCACATGTTACTGCTATTCTTTTAGCCACTCTCATTGCAACTGGCATAAAAGAGTCTACAAGAGATTTAAGATGTTCCTTGGTGTCGTCATACATATTATACTTGTAATTAACACCATAAGGGGGGTCTGTCAAAAGCAGGTCTATGCTCTTGTCATGCATTTCCCGCATCTTTTCTATGCAGTCACCTTGAATCAAATTAAATGTATTATTATTGTGCGTTAGTACTTCCATTACTGCTTTCCTTTTCTACTTTTATCTCAGGTATATTATAATAACACTGTGCAAGAGGCCCGTATATTACCTCCGACAGACTAACAAAATGCGTATTTTTAACATCATATTCTACATAATTATGATGATGTCCGTGTATCCAATACTCTGGACTGTGTATTTCCAAAAGATTGGATAGAAATTTGGTAGTACTAGAAGTACCTTCATATTTTAAACCATTTGTACAAACATACTTATAACAATCTCTGGGACAATCATGCGAACACACATATCTTGGCTTAATCCTTTGATAAAGTTCAATACATTCTTTTTGTTGATTATAGTTAAATTCTTCATCTGGCCACCAACTAATATAAGGTTTTCTATATATTTTGTCAATAGAAAAAGCACCAGATATATGAAAAATTTTAGTATTTTCGTTGTATCCAAAGTCCCCCAAATATCTGGGATGTTCTTCACAATCTCTGGGACTATCATGATTGCCCCTAAGAAATGTGTGGTTGCTTCCCAAATCGGGGGAACAGGACTTCAATCCACGTTTGCCATGTGGAAAACCAATGCCCATGTCACCGAGCTGAATTGAACAGTCCATGCCAACAATTCCCTTCTTTAAAGGCATTTTGGCAATCATGTATTCATAGGTATTAAATCCGCCGTGTATATCACCAATAAAATACAATGGAGCTCCTATTTAAAAGACAACCAACCATTTTCATTTCTTGCAATAAAAATGGGTTCTATTTTGTATGATTTTACAAATAAATTATAATACCAAAGGTGGTCTCTTGCCACTTCTCTTGTTTTAAAAACATCTTTTATTTCCATTGTTTCTTTATCAACAATGGCCCACCAATTTTTATTCTTTTTCATTTTTTAATGTTCCTTTACTTTGACATCAAGGGGGACTACTTTGCATGTGTCGTTTGTATCAATCTCATACTCTTCTTTCCATTCTCTTGCTATGTCCCGTGTGGGAAACACATCCATAATTTTCTTTGTGGAAAGACTTTGTAATCCCCACCAATTTCTATTTCTTTTAATCATTTTTATTTTCCTTTAAACAATATTTCAACACCTCTAACTGGGCAACACCAAAAGAGTCAAATGTTTTATCATCAGCTTCAATCCCGTGTACCAGATACAATCCACCACCCATACTTTCAAATGATATTGGGCATATATTGGAGTCCAGCCATTCACGACAGGCCCGTTCAAGGATGGCATCAACAATCTCATCACAAACACTGTGCCCTATTTTTAAATGGTACCAACAGATAGCATTGCCAAGCATTTTTCGACTTAAACCACAATCAATTCCTAATTGATTCATTAATTCATATTTTTCTAAAGCTAAATCCATTTTATTCCTCTTTATGATTTCCTGTCAAAATAATATTATCCACCTCTATCTTCGGTAGTGTGGCTACAAAACTAAATACACAGTTTCCCATTTCAACATCAATATAATCCGAACTGTTTTGCCCTACTATTTTCATATAGGTTAGATATATATTTTGTTCATGGTGATGCTTTAGAAGATCAATACCCACTTTAATTTTTAGTTCACAATTATCTAATTTATATGTTTTGCCTATTTTGTATTCCATTTTAACTGTTCTCAATCATATTGTGAATATTTACACAAGCTACTTGTGTCATGTAGTTTTCTAATATATTTTTGCTATTGCCATTAGCATGTAAAACACATATCTCACTAGTGTACCCTAACTTATGTAACTTTCCATCTTTGTTCTTAACATGTGTTGCGCCTTTTTCATGGTTTAGTATCTGTCCAAAATCACCAAAATCGTGATTGCCACTATATATCCATGTATTAAACTCGCCTTTTTCTGAAGTGGTTTTGCCCTGATTGTGCAAGCAATAACCATTAAAATAAATATGGTCTCGTACTTTCATGCAGTAAACACCACTATTAAGAAGGAGCAGCATTGAATAATTCTTGTCAATAATTTGAGAATACTGTGGATGCTGTGATATGGGTAGGCAATCGTCTGCACAAAATATGGCATGTTTATACTCATATTGAGCAGGATTCTTGTAGAACACTGTATCAAAAGCATCTGAATAGAACAACACTGTGTTTAAATCAAAACCAGATATTTCTTTAAGTCCATATTCTATAAAGAGTTGTATTCCTTTTTGCTTATTTCCATGTAATACACCATACTTTGAATTTTCTCTAAAGTCTTTATGCCATGTCATTTCTTCTATAAGAAGCGTTTTAACTCGTGACTTTATATTTGCCAGTATCTTTTCTGGCACATCGTTGGTCAGAAGAATATGTGCATGGTTTTTAGCATCAAATCCTGTACTTTCAAGTGAAGAAAGCCATCGGAATACAAGCGGAGTATATGAACATACTGTAAAAACTTCAATATTTTGAACAGGCTTATCTTGTTTTTCTGTGATTACTTTCATAATGTCTTTCTTAGTTTTCTATTTCGTTCCAAGAGATTATATTAATTAAGTGAATATTTCTATCATAGCCACAAGTATATAAATAGTTTTTCATTGCTTCAATACTCTTGATACTGCCCAGTTTAAAGGACAATGTGGTATGCCTGCTTGCCACCCTCTGCCCATCAAGAGAACACACCATAAAAGATACATAATATGTATATGTCTTTTGCTCCTTATTTTCAAGATCCCTAAGTGTTTCAGTCTGTTGAACACCTTTCTTCTGGTTTTCTTCAACATCCTTAATCCACACCAATTCAGCATCCCCATTCACCATTGCCACATAGTTTGAATCAGAAAAGAGGAACTTGCTTCCTTGTTCTACGGGTGCATATGAATCAATGGCATTCTTGCACTTATAATCAGTTATAATAAGCTCATTAGTAAGATAATAATGCTTCTTTCCGGTTACTTTCCTTACTGTGGACTTATTGGGAATATCCTTTGCTTTCATTTGTATTTCTATTGTTTTCATTTTATTTTCCTTTTCTTAATTATAATTTTTATCTATTCTAGGGTAACTAACTGATGTCCAATATTCACACCCATCACAATCATATAATCTTCCTCCTTGACTGTCCATATCAAAACAACTTAATTTTCCACCACAACACAGACAAATGCCATTGTTAAATCTTTTCTTTTCGGGTCTGTAACCAAAAAAATAGCCGAAAACTGCCCACACTACTACAAAGCCCACTAAAAATATTATGCCGTTCAACATTATTTTATTTCCTTTTTTAATTATCAAACCAAAACACCAATCTTGACGTATATCCTCTTTTTTCAATTGCTTCCATGCAGGCCATAAGGCAGTCATGGGAAACATCGAAACAGCGGGGATGCTCTTGTCCTATAACAATCTTTTCAACTCGTTTAAAACACTCTCTAAGTTCATTCAAAGTCAGCCAAGAGTGGGTATGCCAATCTGGGTGCGTAACTCGCCTATCGCCTACCATTTTGCTGTACCCCCTTGATATCCAATCGTTTGCGGTTTCCTCAGTAACATATCCCTCGTCATCACACTCGTCTTTATACACAATATATAGAGTGTTTCCCTGTTTGGCTTGCCATGCAATATCTTCTGGAAGTCCCTTTGGTTCTGATACAGGTTCATATTCCTTGTAATTTCTTACCCCTGCCATGACTGCAAACATGTCATAATCACGACATAGATAAAAATACTCATGCCCAAAGGAACGCCATTCTTCACCTTCTTTTTCTTTGTATTCTATATATGCATGTATGTCGCAACCCATTATAAATCCACCTTTCTATTTTATTTCCTTTAATATATTTTCAAATATTTCTACTATTTCAACATCTTTTGTCTTACTAAGCCCAAGTATAGCATACTTTTTTATATTTTGCAAGTGAATATTTTTATTTTTTATCACAAATTCATCAATTTTTTCAGATTTCATACCAGACCCCCTATTATATAGCTATCTGCTATCTCACCACAGGCATAAACAAGGGCATCAAGGTAGTCAGGTGATTTTTCTTTACCTCCCCTACGTTTTTTAAAATCTTTTTTTGCCTCTATTGTAAACTTGTTTTCTGAGGCATTCCGCATAAACTTTATTTCAAGCATCTCATCTACAAGTTCTTGGCAATCAGGAAGTTGTATTTTACCATCCCTTAAAAGCTCATACAAATTCCAATAAAGTTCGGCTCTTCTATTTAAAAATCCATCCTTGAGTGCCCCTCCTATAATAGATTGTATGGGGAGACCTCTATCCAATAATATAGAATCTATATTATTTCCTACTGCATCTATGCGAATTTCCAGAGGTTCATACTGTTTATATAGTTCCTCTACCACATCAGCGAGTTCCATTGGGTCTAGTTTCTTGGATTCAAAAATGATTTCTGCCTTAACGCCCTCTGAATCCCCCCTTGCAAGTACTATAACTGCTCTGTCATCACCATAAAAAGCAGGGTCTACGCCCATAAAGACATTACAGTCTTTGGATGGAACTATGTTTGCTGCAACGGCTCTTGATACAAGCATCTCCGAATAAAGATTATCAATAACTGCATCACTATCCCAGTTACCATTAATCATTATATCTATGAATTCTTTAGTTTGAATTATTTTTAGATTATCAATATAGTCTTTGCCTATATGAGGATTATCATAAGAAGTTGATTTAATAAACTTATGCAACGGAGTCGGGTTATCTATCCATGTCTTTTTAACCCATCCTGGATGGGGATTACATGAACAAATTAGCCGTTGTGGTGGAATGACTGAAGTTCCGGTAGATGGGTCTATTGCGTGTTTACGTCCTATACGGGCACAAAGGAACTTAAAAACATGTTCAGGCATATCAGTAACTTCATCCACAAACATGGCTGTACGTTCAAATGACTTGATAATAGAACAAAGGTCGGCATTTGAAGAGGGTTTAAGTCCACCATAGAAGATTTGACTCCCATTTACAAGGGTTATAACTTTTTTTGATTTATTATGGTTTAGAATTAGCTTGCTTGCGGCATCATTGTTTAGAATCCATTCTTCCACAGTCTGCATAGTTGATTTTTCAAATGCCTGATTCTCCCAACGATATATACCTACAACATTGTTATTGTATTCCAAAGCTCTCTGTAACATATCATTAACACCGGCCACAGAATTATGAGTAGGTATAAGGGATTTGGTAGCAAGATACGTCTTTGTAGGGGAATCTACTGCAATACACTTTACAGGAACTGACTCGACTTCTTTTATGTCAGTAATGTAATGATATTTGCAAGTTTCCCCCACTTTTTTAGGAAGTCTGTCTAGTTTGCGTTTAAGTCGGAAAATGGGGAGTGTTGTCCTAAATGTAGTTCTATATCTGTCTTTGCATCTTTTGCCATAAAGTGTAGATTTATTCCTATTTACACCACATTTTACGCCAATAGACTGAAGCAGAAAAACCAAAGATTCAGTAAGATTTGGCAAAGATGATGTAAATTCTGCCTTTCCTTCCTTGCTTACAGTTCCATCTGTGTCCATCAATCCTTGAATTAGTGCCAATCTTTGTTCGTAAGAACCAAATAAATATTCTGTAGGTACATGTTTATTATTCAAAACACCTATTTCTTTTAATCTTGGTTTAATTCCATCTATAGAAAATACATATGGCTGGTTCATCTGTCTCCAGGGAAGGTTCTCCTCCTTTGCCACATCCTTTATTGTTTGAACATCTGGGTAATCACAAGCAATATAATTAGTATCCATAGACCCATTACCAAGAAAAACCCCAAGAGCATATGGAGATACCTTGTACTTCTTTTCTGTAAATTGTAGAGGCTTTGTAACAGGAATAGTATAATTGACTATGGGGGAATACTTTGGTCTAAATACAAGTTTAGTTTTAAATAATTCTTCGGTGGTTAGTACCCGCAATTCTGGTTTATCAAGGTATGTATATTCCCTTTCACTATTCATTTTTGCTAGAAACGGCTTTGCCCCTGTGCCCCTACTGGGCCTGTTAGCACGTCTTTTGGCTCTATATTCCTCAGACCGCTTAGCTAATTTTATTCTATCCTTATATGAATAAACTGCCCAAAGATGTTCAGCATCTACTGTAATTGTTTCCCCTGTATCAAATGTTACTTCATAGCACTTATGGTTATACATGTGGTCAGTACATGTTAATACCTGTACTAGCATGCCCTCTGTGTCGAACACAAAGTCACCCGCTTCAATATCACCTAGTGTTCTAAACCCATGTGGCGTAATAATTGGTGTGTCTAGTTTGCTGCCTTTGCCCCCGGCGATGGACCCGCCAAATAGAATAAATGGCGAATTACATGTATGCAGTTCCATTTGCTTTTCAGTAGGCACATATTCTAATTTAATATCCTGGGGTGCGTTTTTGTTTTTATTTGTCTTTTCCATAATACATTATACACCAAACCAAGTCAAATTCTGTAAAAATTCTATAAAAATTCTATAAAAATTATGGAATAATTAAAAAATATTAACTATTCCACAAACACCTTTTTACCAGAATAATCATAGACAAATAGACACTTCTTAGACACTTTTGCTATGTCTATTGTATGTCTAGTTCCTTTAGATATTCCATTCCAAAATGCTATAATTATATCACTGTTTTCAACAATAGCCACATTTCTTCTATATCCTGCTGACTTACCATATTTATCCCAATTGGCTTTAAAAATAAGTGTTTTGGTTCCAATATCATTTGCCAACTGTTCTGCAAGGCTATCAGCACCCTTTGCACCCCCTGAGACAATAGTAAGACCTTTACAGTCCCACTTATTTTCTTCCACAAGATTGGCAAAAGTTGATACAAGAATGTCATAATTATTGAAATCCCTGCCACCTACTATGCCTATATTCATTTTACCCACTTCCTAATATATCCATAATCTGTTTCATCCAGTCTAATAGTTAAGGCACGTCTAGATAATAGGTATATATCCTCTATAGTCCCTATTGTATTCCAATACCACATCATATTTATTCCCTCATATACTGCACCGTTGTCTCTAATATCGGCAAGCATTTCATTGAGTGATTTATATGGAGTCTCAAAATAGAAGAAAGGAAATGTCTTTTTAAAACAAATCCAGTACCATTTCCTTTTATTAAAATATTCCATTCTTTTGGCTTTTCTTTTGCGATACCAATATTTTAGAGCTTCAAAGGCAGCCTTCCTTACTACTTTACTGTCCATTGTTATTTTCATTTTATAATGCACCTCTTTTCATAACTTTATATTCCTCAATATGTTACAACATAGCTTATTATAGATGCCGCAAACCAATAAACAGACCTTCGCCAATCAGTTGCAACATAAAATATACCACTGCATAGCATCAGTGCCATGATAATAGTTGGAAATAGTTTATTTAGTGGAATTAGCATTATTTAACCACTTTTGTGCCAAATGGGGTAACATAATCAGAAATTTTAATGGGCTCGGATTCTATTCTGTCAAACACCACATTTGCAGGAATATAGTAACTTGAATTAGTGTCAATTGTGTAAACAAGGCATTCTTTTCCCCTATAAAGGGATACGGTTTGCTTTGTACAAGATATGTTTGAAAGCAAATAAGAAGCTGTTTTATCTGAATAAGACATTGTTATATCTTTTGTATTAAGGGCAACACCATATTTTCCATTTGGTTTGCTATCATCCGTTGGGAATAACCATATACAACATATCATTGCCATTAGGCAAATAAGAATCGCCGTTTCTCTAACTGTAAACCCACTCTTCTTTTTAATCATTTTTGTTTTCCTTTTTATATAATAAACTCACAACCTAATTCCCTCCATACCACATGAGGGACAATAAACAAATGTATAGGTGTGTCCACCTATTTGTATATAACTTATGGACGGGAAAGATACCATTTCCTTGCCGCACCTGTCACACAGCACCAATGCACTTGTGGAGTTTGCTGGCAATGGGATGCTTTTTCTGTGAGGTAGAAATGTGCAATTATTTTCAGAAAGTTTTAACACTTATTCTATTTCCTTATTAGCATCATTTTTAAACCTTTTTCTACTCTTTTTAGCATCTTTTTTCCAAACTGGAACCACTCTGGTTTTTAAATCCAGTCTTTTTGTTTTAAGTCTATGCAGATTTTTAAGTGTTCTTGGCCTCATAATACATCCTACCAGTTAGCATCATCCTGCCATCCATTTGACAATTTCATTGCCACAATCCATGTTATGCCTATCATTATTGCCAAAATAAACATGGGGAGTACCAAAAGAGAACTTAAAATTACCATAACCCTGTCCCCCGATGTCCATTGTTCTGACAAGCATTTAATCCAGTTTTTCATAAGTATATATGAAACTGGAAGCCAAATCAAGTAAATAATCAACCAAAATATAACAGGATTTTCTATCATTTTTAATCTCCTATTTTATAATAATTTTCTACTGCTTTATTTGCCACATATATTCTTTTTTGCCATTCTTTTTCGGATATTCCAACACCTTCGTGTCCATGATATCCGTCTCTATTGGCATCAAGACCATCCAATAGTCCATCAAGTACAGTATAGAGACTGTTGCATAGGGATTTCCAGTCAACATCCTGTCTGAGGACACCCTCTATGGTTTTCATGCTGCATCTCGCCCACCACCAAAGACTTTTAGAACTCCATTGTATGTCATCTTTATGTAATAAAAGGAATAATCCACGTTCTTTAGATATCTTTTTAACACGTCTAAACCCACTATATCTAAATCTCTCCCCATCATCGTCTAGCACAATGTGTCTATCATTTTCCATTCCCTCGTAGAATCCCACACACCATTGGTCTTGAGGGTCGCCATCAGGGTATTTTGTTGCCAAAACATAATCACCTTTATTTAGTGTTTTATTCATATTATTCCTCAAATCTCATCCAAATTAATTCTATTAAGAATAATTTCTTTTATTTTATCAGGAGTACTTTCCTGTATAATATGAATAAACATCCTACTGTCCTTTATTTTTCTCTGATATTTAGGATGCAAATCATCATAACCCATTGTGGTAAAATCTTTTAGGTAGTCTAAATCAGTCAATTTTAGAGACTTGTCCACAATAAAATGCTTAATGGCGGGCAGAACGTGTGATGCATATACGCTAATGCATTCCCATTTATTGTCTTTTTCCATAAAATAAAGGGGCCTGTTGGGAATATCATGTACCATCATACGTTCTATTACACGAGATTCGACACCAGCAACCATTTCAGTATTTGCATACTCCTTGTCCTCAAATATAAACCTATTGGCATTCATTAGGGCGAGTATATTGTATACCGACATCTCTTCGATAAAAATTCCCAAATTTTCCAAGTTCTCTATATTCATAATACAAGCATATTACCACAAATAATTAGCAATGTCAAGATAAAAGTTGCCTAATTTTATTTAAAAGAACAGTATCCTCATTTTCTCGATATTCACACCTTATTACGTTAGATAGATTGCCATACTGCATTTCAAGGCATTCTATCATAAGTCCCTATATTATCATAAAATTTTAATAAGTCAAGATAAATACTTTAAAATAGAATAAAAAATTTATTATTTTTATATCTACTTAGTATATAATATATTAAGGAGATGATATGCAAGATATGGACAATATAAATAAAAACGCGGACAAAAAATATACCCCCTACACCTATTTTATTGGGTGGTCTACGATGAATAAATGGTACTATGGTGTTAGGTACTCTAAGAGAACTAAATGTATCTATTCATCTGGATGCCATCCTGATGATTTATGGGTAACTTATTTTACATCCTCCAAAGAGGTTAAAAACTATATAAGGACATATGGGCACCCCGATATAATAAAAATAAGAAAAACATTCACTACCGCAAAAAAAGCCATGAAGTGGGAAAGAACTGTTCTTCATCGGATAGATGCCAAGAACAGAGAAGACTTTTTAAACAAATCCAATGGGGTTGTCACCTCCTATGATAAAGAACATTGGATAAAAAAAGCTAGAGATAATAGAAGAAAATGGGAAAACTTGTCAGAAGAAGAGAAAGAAAAGATAAGAAGAGAGCGTTCAGAAAGAACCATAAATGCATGGAAAAATATGAATCCTGAAAAAAGAATGCAGATTAAAAAGGAAATTGATGAAAAAAGAAAAAAACGGAGGGGGTTACTGACAGAAGAAGACCTTTTAAAAACAAAAAGAAAAAAACAAGAAGCATGGGATAGGGATGGAAAAAGAGAGATACATTCTCTAAAGATGAAAGAAATAGGGAAGAAGTTGGAGGCCAAAAAAACAGAGAAGCAAAAGCAGGAATTTAAATTGATATGTAAAAAAGCATATGAAAACATAACAGATGAAAGAAAAAAAGAGATAAGTGAAAAAAGGAGCAAAACTTTAAAAGAATGGCATAAAAACATGCCCGAAGAAAAGAAGAGAGAAAGAATAGAAAAAATGAAAAAATATAAAGCGGAACACCCCCGCAGAACCATGTACAAGGAAGAAAATAATAAAATAATCATAAAAAGGGTATTAAAAGAACAAGTAGAAGAATATCTAAAAAATGGGTGGATTTTGGGAATAAAAAGACCCAACGCCAAACCGGTGAGTATGGAACAACTAAGGAGTATGGGACTAAAAGGGGGAGGGGTGCAAAGGGATAAAGCAATAAAAAGACATGAGGAATACTTTGCAATTTTTATACAAAATGACAAGGACTTTAAAAAATTTAAAGATATTTCTGGATATAAGCAACCGTGGAACTATTTTAAGAACAATTTATTAAAATATAAAACATGTTCCGAGGAAGACTTACTATCATAGTCTGATTCCTCTGTATTACAGCCATATGCCATACTGCCCATTATTGTGGCATAATGCACGTTATCCACAAGGAACTTTGGAGGATGTATCTTATTTTCATTTTGTAGATTTTTAAGTAGTTTCATGTAATTTATTCCACTACTTTGACATTCTGTTTAATAAGTTTAACGGTATTTTCAAATGCTTTCATAAGCAATTCGGGTTTGATTTCTAAAGGGTACACATTGCTAGCTCTTGCCATTCCAGCCATTACGCAATCCACAATAAGTTCAAGTACATCAACAAGATTTACATCATCCCTAATACCGTCTTCTTGTAAAATGTGATGCCTATTGACTTTCCTGTGGTTGTCCCACCATCTAGTTTCTTTAAAGCCTGTTTGAAAATCCTTCAAGAACCTGTCAATTTCTGAAAGTTTATCAAAATCATGCGATTGTCCGGCATCATGCAGCATCTTTTTAAAGAATTCCATACCCTTTTGAACATCTTTGATATGGGATATAGAACTGTTTTCAAGTGTCTCTTTCTCCACTTTATTCCAATCACATGTTCTTGTATCCGCTGTAGGTGACTTTTTAATCTCAATCATAATTTTTTCCTCAATAATTGTTAAACCAATTGCCAATTCTTTTCATTATTGGCAACAATTGTCCAGTTTCTATATCCACATTCTTATTATTCAGCATGTGCTGCTTAATCTCATCATAGGAAAAAGGTTCCATATTTTTATGACAATCTATGCCAACTTCCATAGATAGTCTGTTTTTTGGTGTAATATGCTTGCCGTGCGAGTGCCCAAACACATGCCATGTACCATAATGCATCTTATTCCAGGTATCAAGACAATAATGGCAACATTCTATACTTTTCCATCCACTTTTAAAACTTTCGTCCTTTATTTTGAAAGTTCGTATCTGAGAATAGCTTATAAATTCATTTCTAAGACTATACATAATATCATCATGGTTGCCCTCAATAAAATGAATTCTGCCATTAAGGGAATGAATTAGTTCTCTAGCCATTTCCTTTTTGTTATCATTAAGCCAACAAAAATCACCCAAAAAGACTACAAGAGCATTTTCAGGAACTTTGGCATTCCATATGTCAACAAGTTCGGTATTCATTTCATACTCATCTTCAAACACCCTATTAGGACAGAAATCAAGTATCCTTCTGTGATAAAAGTGTGTATCAGAAGTAAAATATATAGGTTCGTCAACTTTTGTAAGGTTTCTGCTCATTTTTTACCAGTCTTAAATGTTTCGCAAAGGTTTATAAGTACCTCTGCTTCATATATACTATCTACCATAACTTCAATAAAACAATTTCCATATCTTAGAGCATGGGAAACAAAAGTAATTTCCCTACTGGTGGGTTCTCTACCTAGAAAGAATTCAAGTTCTGTTTTAATTTTATCGTCATCTACTATCATAATAAATAAGTATACTCCTCTTTCATTAGAAAGTCAAGTATTTTTCAGCATATCTTTTATCATGTTTTTCTATTTCCCTTATGCCTGATGATGATATATGTTCATATTCTGGCTTTGAAAAATAATAGGCAAATTTGATATTTGGAAGGATATCTTTGCAATACTTGGCAAAATCCTTTTCATATTCATAATCTTTAACATTTCTTATGCCTCGTATAATAGTAACATCATAGGGCAAAGTAGCAAGATAATCAACCAACATACCACTATATGTTGTATACTCATAACTATTTATAACAATATCTGGTATAGGATATGATGGTGTTTGTTTTGCATCATTACACCCCCTGCTTACTATTACTTTATCAAAATCCTGCTCTGCCTGTGTCAAAATATCATAATGCCCTATATGAAATGGATTAAAACTTCCTACAAACATACCAATTTTGTATCGTCTGTTGTTAATATAAGCAACCAACTTTTGCACATTTTCACAAATAATTGGCCTATTTTCAGCAGCCTTCAAAACCGATTCTAAAAATTTAATTCTTTCTTTTTTATAAACATCCAAATGACATTTGGAAAATTCTGTAAATATGTTTCTCTCATATTTATACAGTTGTTCATCATTTTCCTCAAGAAACACATGCCAGTCAAGTGCCTGAATTTGGTTCATATTATTAAAATCAGGGATTCCCTTAGTGGACATAATTAAATTAACCATATCATCTACTTCTGGACACCCACCATACTTTGATTTAACAACATTTGTCGCATAATCTTCATGGGAAGCCCCATACACTCGTTTGGCATAGCATATATCATGATAAATAATGGCATGTACCAATGCTATGTCCAATGATGACATTTTTGACAACATTTTCATAGGGTGTATTATGTTGTGATAAGCATTATCAACCAGTGCTTTGTTTCTGGTATATTCTGCAAATAACAAGGGAAATGTGGCAAATGCCGTTTTGGTAGTCACCTGATTATAAACAGGGAAATCCTTCTGAAGTTCCAACATATTGGCTACAAAATTGTCAGAATGCTTGTAAGGTTTCTGTATCTCGCCAACTATCGTAAAAATATCAGTACAAAGATTTTGTAATCTGATATCCTGATGAATATTGGCACATTCTATTAGAATATAGTTGCGCTTGGTTTCGGTTACTAGAGTAAATATCTCGGAAAACATGGAGGTCTTTATTTTGCTAAGTACTTTATTAATAAGTTCTTGTGTTTCTATTGCAAGAGTTTCTTTAAATATATTAGGATATCTTTGCAGATACCCCTTTATTTCCCCAACTTCATGCATATCTTTTGTATACTTCTTGGCAATACTATCACAATCTATGTGCAGTACAGAGTCAAATGCAGACAGTTTTTTGCACAAAGTGCTCTTTCCACTGCCCATTTTACCATTAATTCCAATAATTATTTTATCTTTAATCATTCCAAAATACCTCTTTTATGTTCGATTATCTGCATTTTGCCCCCAAATCCATTTTTAATAGCCGGAATAACATCATATGGGTTCTTTGTTCCACACAAAAATACATCCAATGCCGCATAATTTATTTCAGGCCACGTATGTATACTAATATGGGATTCGCTTAGTATACCTACACTGGTTAGTCCGGAATCTTCTCCAAAATGATGTGTATGAATGTGTAGCAATGTTGCATCAGCATCTTTAATTGCCTGTTTTAATACCAATTCCACATGTTCAACATTATTAAGATTCTTTGCATCCCATAGTTCTATAATAAGGTGTCTGCCTGCAAAATAATGATGTGCATCCTTGCCTATGTATTTTTTGTCTTTCATTTTTTATCCTTTTAAAAATTCTATTATATCACAAAGTTTTTTATTTTCAAGCACCATATTCTGCAATTCTGCTACAGTTGTTTGTTTTTTTATCTCAAACTTACCATATTTTTCATTTGTAAAGAAGGATTTGGCAAACTGTTTAAAAATTTCAAAAGTTACATATGAAACATGCACCTTTAAGTCTATTCTGCCTGGCCTGAGCAAAGCAGGGTCAAGTTTATCTATATGATTTGTGGTAGCAATTAGTATCCTGCCATGTGATGAAAACAACCCATCAAGGGAGTTCAATATACTAGATATATTTAAAAGGCTATCCACAAATCCAGTCCTATCCTCTTGTTCGGTATTATAAACCTCTTTGACTATATGTGGGTTTTCTGGTGTTGTTAATCGTTTTTCTTTTCTTTTATGAGTTATTTTATTACCATCTATATCTTCTATGACCAGTATAGACTTGTCTGGCAATCTGGACACTAATCCTCCTATTTTATAAAGACTGTCACAATCAAGATAGTATATGGCATAGTCAAGATAAGATGCAATTGCTTTTATAAGGCTTGTCTTTCCTGTTCCGGGTTCCCCATACAATAGTATACCAAGTTGATAGGGGATGCCCTTATCGGTATACCATTTCTCATTTTTTACAAAAGAATCTATTCTGCTTACAATACTGTTCCTTTTTTCTTTTTCCAGAAAAATGGTATTAAAATCCCTTTTATTGATGTCTCTAACGTAGTACCAATCCCCACTGTTTCCCTTATTTATCTGAAGAATCTTACTGTTTTTCTTTTCAGATACAATAAATTCCTTCATAAGATTATCAAATATTTTATGGCTTCTACCTAGTTTCTTTATTGCCAGAGTTTCTTTATCATATTCCGCTATACTCTGTGCATCTTTTGACAATGCTACTAATAATATTGTTCTATGATATACAATAAAATGTACACCGTATCCGAAAGATTTAGTTGTTTTGCTATCCCTGCCCCAACGTCCATTAGTTAGTTTTATGGTTCTGTAATTTTTGTTTCTAAACTCATTTTCAAACCACTTTAATGCCAGATGGTATATATCATTCTGGCTGGTCAATGTAAGAGTTGTGGTAAAATAACGAAGAAATAGATTATATATCTTGGTGGGCACATTTCTTAATAGGAATGTCAAAACACCTGCACCATATAGGCTTATCAATGACAAAGCTATTGGATTGCTTTTAAATGCTTCTACTATTTCGTGCATTATTTCAGCCTTTCTGTACCATATTCAGTAGTATGTTCCAATTCTTTTTTTAATGTGCCCATAATGGTCTTTTTCATGTTCTCAAAAAAAGTGCGAAGTTCTCCTAATGATGTTGTATAATTTCTAATTGTTTCTTTTACTTCAATATTATATCCATTGCCAATCCATTTATACTCTGATGCAGTTTCTTTTGTAACAAAGGTATCCAGCGACAGTCTGGAGCAGCATGTCAAAACCCCTTTTTGGGGATCTTCTACATTTGATTTGGCAAAAAGACTCACAGAAGGTGTATTGGTATCCTCTTTGCCCCAATATTCATCCTCTTTACACAAAAGCCTTTCTATATTTGTATCATTTCCAAAAAATGCCCCCATTGCATTTGAAAAGCAACTTTTAAACTCAGCACCACCATCATCATAACTTATACCTCCAACTCCTTTTGCATAGTGTTTTGGATTTTTATTTTTTAGTCCCCATTTTGCAAAACCAAACACGGAAAAACAATGTGGGTAAATATTTATCTTTGTACTGAGAACACCCTTTGGAATCAAGAAAGAATAAAATATTTTAGATATCTTTGCATCATTAATATTCCAGATTTGTTTAGAATTCCTAAGTGTACCCCCCATTAGAAGTGTGGTGGTATTAGTAGAATCCTTTACATTATATCTCATTTTATTTCAGCCTTTCTATACCATATTCGGTAGTATAATATACTGGAAAATCCCAATTTTTAAGCAATATCTGACATTTTATACAAGGTTTTGCTATCGCAATAGTCTTTGTTTCTTTCTTATAACGCAGTACAAACATATTAAGATTATTATACCTGCGGTTCAAGCACATTTTATATGCCTTTGATATAACCACTTCCTCGGCATGAATAGTAAATTTACCTGAATTCGTGTTTCTATAAAACCTTGTATTACAAGCTGTTGCAAGAATTTCACCCCTGTCTGTATAAATAACAGCAGCAACCTTTCCCCGTCGTACATTGGATGTTACTGCTGTTTCTATTGCCTTATTCACGATGTTTTTGTTTATCTTTATCATAAGACAAACAAGTATATCATATTATTTTGGAAATGTCAAATAAAATATTCTCATAGATTGTAAATATATACCACTTTTCCAGCAGTTTCTTTATAGTATGCTTCACCAGTTGCCAATGCGTCTCTCAATCTAATGGCATATGGTTTTAGTTTACCCTTATAAAAGGTTCTAATGGCTTTATCATGGTATCTTTTGCCATTGTGTATAATAACTTTTGCACCTTTTATTGTACCCAAACACTTAAAATTACTGGCTTTATATATGGTACCCTCGTGTCCATACTCCATATCAGCATATGACACAACAATTCCATCAGATTTCCAGTCCTTTTTTAGCATTCGTAGAGCTTTACCTATAAAATAGCTTTCTGTGTTCTTAGGCGTATCATTTATACAACAAAGTCTACGAAGCTCTATTATGTTTTCTGGATTATCAGTATATTTCTTCCACTGATTTGCCATAGCAAGCCTACCAAAAAACAAAGCCCCCTTTAATACATCTCTATCATAAAGTCCATAACAATAATCAGTTATACAACCATTTATTGAGCCAGAGTAATGATTCTTTTCAATAAAAGATTCTATTTCTTTTCTTTCAACTTGTTTTACAATCCATGTACGAAGTTCACTCATTATATGTTTTTCATGTTTCCATAAACCATACAAGTTTAGATTAACTTATAAATATAAGCTACTTTAGAAAATAGTCTATTTCGTTCTGTGTTAAATTATCTTTTGCCATAATATTTGCCCCCCCCTCCATGTACCCAAAAAGGATTTCCATTGGGAGGAATCCATATTCTATACCCACGGGGTTGCATTTTACCTGCTTTTACTTCTATATCTAGTGAACTCGCCACTGGTATGTTATTCATTTTACTATCTCATATTCCATAAGTGTAGGTCCGTTTGCCATAGCAAAAGCATAAAAACGTTCTGGGGTGTCTATTAATATGTATCTGGTTTTTCCACTGCGTTTTGATACCTTTTTCTTGTCAGAATAGAACCATTCTACAAAAAATTCAATATCTATACCATAAAGATTACATATTGTCTCACAAATAATATCGGATGACAGTTCTATATTACGAACTACATGACTACCCATATCAAACCCAAATTCAATAAGTTCCCTACTTTTCTTGTCCAACGTAAGAACATTGTTTAACAGTTCCACAAAGTTTTCCTTTGTGGTAGCATTTGTAATCTCTTTTGTTGATTCCTCACAAGAACTTGCCGTGATGCCATTAACATTGTTTTTTGTCATTTTTGTTTCCTTTTTCTTTGAATTTTTTATATATCCTTTTTCCTTACACATGGGACTGGAACAAAAATAGGAGGCGTAATCCCCATTTTTATTTTTGCATAAAACAACCACAGAACCACAAAATGGACAATTTTTTAAGGCAGTCTTTAGTAGAGGTTCTTCCCTCTTTGTTCTTCCCATTGCCCGTAAAAGTGATGTTTGAAATGATACTACTTCTTTGTGGCCATTATGACTACAGTTTTCATATTCTATTGCTGCTTCCATTTTTGTTTCCTTTTAATTATAAAGCTAGGGGCGGGAATCGAACCCACATCTCCCACTTGTTGTAGGTATTTTTCCGATTTAAACTACCCCAACCATGTCATAATATACCACAATATTTTTAAAAAGCAAGTACATTTTATAAATTATTTACATTTTTCATAACTATCATACACATCTTTTACAAAAAATCTATATTTTTCTATAATATAATTGAGTTCATGTTCTTTGGCAAACTGTACATAGCTGACTATGTAACCACTATCTAGTTTTTCATGCACGTGTACCATTGTGCCATTTTTTAGATATTTTATTGAACTATACAACATCTTTAGATTAAATCCTTATAATAATACAAAAGGTTATATATATTGCACTCACACTTGTCGCCAACAAACCCAGAAAAGACACCATCCACACTGCATAGCAGCACCATATAATAAAATCATCATTCCTAGAAGTATTAACAGATGTTTCATTTTCCTGTACTCCCAAAACCCCCTTTTCTGTCCGTCTTTTGAACTGGTTTTTCGGATATAGTTTCTATGGTTATTTCATTGTTTTTAACAAGCCCCCCCTGACACAAACGGGTTCCTGATTCAATTTCAATAAATCTATCAGTAGTATTATACATCTGGACAATCACCTCATGTACATAATCACTATCAATTATACCCACAGAATTGGCCAAAATAAGTCCTGTCTTTAGAGGCGTGCTACTGCGTACATACATTTTTACATGATATCCCTTTGGAATATCAAAAATATATCCAGTTGGTATAAGACAAATAGACTGAGGAGGGAGGCTGAAAATATATTTTCCATTTTTCAAATGTATTAATCCCCTTCCCTTTATTTCCGAATTGGTGTTAAAATTAACAGGAATATCAAAACATGCTGAACCCTGTGTGGCTATTTTGGGTGTTTCTATACCCCCAAGCAATTTATAAACCTTTAGTGTATCCATAGTTATATCAATTTTCCTTTCCTACTATTTTTACTTTATATCCCAATTCTTTACTTATTTCATTAACAGTCATTTCTTTTATGGGGTCAGGTTTTGGAGAGGCACCATCAAGTTCATGTGCGTGTTCTAGTACCCAATATGGGGAAACCACATAGCAATTTTCTGCGCTTCCATCCCATATTTTAAAAACCATACCACCACGCAAACTACACGAATTAAGCCATATAAATTTTATATCGTCTCGTAAATATGTTCCGGCATGTGGAATGTGCCATGCGAATCCAGCACTAAACAATGCCTCTTGGACTTTTTTAGATAATTCCTCATCTTTTCCAATGGGTATAAAATATTCTTTCATATCAATTTTCCTTTCATAATGCCAATAGCATTAACGCTTTTTTGTATTTTTCTATCTGACTATTTGAGGGGCTGTCTGTTAGATTGTCCAATATGTCAGCCGTTTTTATCATTCTTACCATTATATCACACTTTGTAAGTTCTTCAATATAATTCTCATATTTTATTTCTTTATTTTTGGTCAAATGTCTCACAAAATATAAAACTGTATCAGGAATGCCACTGTCCTTTAAAGACATTTCAGTGCATTTTGTGTCCTCAAGTACGTCATGCAACCATGCGGCAGCAATAGCATCACTATCTTGTGTATACTTGGATACAAGACCTACAACACGTTCAGGATGCTTGATATAGGGTTCTTTTATACCAAACCTATTAGGTCGCCTATACTGCCCCTCGTGGGCTTTTGTTGCAATTTCTTTTGCAAATTCTACAATATCTGTGTTATTTTCCATGTTATTTTAATTTCCTTTATAAAATTCCAAATGAGGATAATCAACATTAATATCAACATCCTTATCATCATTGTCATTGCCAGTTAATATAAAGCTCCTGTTCGAAAAGAGGTAGCTCAATAAAGTATCCTCCGAATTACAAACAGTTTCCACATAATCGACCAATTCTTCAACATTGTGTTCAATGTAATAATCATATCCCCCATATTCCCCTTCTTGGGGTTTTTCCTGAAAGTCACATTTTACATTGTTTGATTCCAAATAATGTTTAATCTGTTGAGTGTATTCCTCTAGAAGATTTAGTTCCAAAAGTGCCGTATATAGGTATGATGCTTTTTCTTGTGGGGTGTCAAGTTTGCGTACTTCCCATCCAAATTCCCCAAACTTAAAATATATTTTCTTAGGGGTTTCTACATTTGACATATCAAAATCAGAAGCAATACATATGCTGTGCGTACTACTTGAATTTGTTTCAAAAACACCTTTTCTTGTCGTTCTTTTCATTTTAATGTTCCTTTATACTCTGCTAACACATTTCCTTTTCTGTCATAGTATACCATATCCCATGTCGGATGGCAATTAGAATTTTCACCATTATCAAATAAAATATCAAAATTTTGACTATCATTGCCATTTACAAGAGTTCCATAGTTTTTGCCACATTTTACACGCATTCCTGCAAAAACAAAAGGAAGCTCCCTTTTGCTTGCAACCTCTTGTATTCTTTTGGCATTTTCATGTGGTATTCTAATGCCCTTTTGTAGTATTTGACATCGTATATCAAGATAGTCAATACCACAATCCCCATACTCTCTATAATATTCCATTTTTGCCTGTCCCCTTGTCTTGGCATAAAAGGTAGAAGGATACTCTGGATAGGAGCACCAAATACTATATGTACTCATGGGCAATATATTTAATAGTTCTTTTTTCATTTTGATGCCCCTTTTAATGTTCCTTTTGGCAAATTAGCATCCCTGTCTACATAAATGTAAACTATCTTTTCTTTTTTAGAATTGCCCTTTTCTATTGCCTCTGATATACTTCCCACCCACATACTTATAATGAGTACAATAAGTAAGAATAAAAGAACTTTTCCACTAAACGTAAGTTCTACATCCATTTTATTTTCCTTTTAATAAAAATTATTTACCATTTAAACAGTTCTATTCATTTCCATAAGCACACGCTTAATTTTTTTGATATCCTGTTCTCTCTTAGACATTTTTGCCTGTGTTCTAACTGGAGAAAGCATCCTAGAACTTGACCATTCTTTAAATACTCTATATTTTAATACACGTCTTGACAAATTATATTGTTCAACCCATTCTGACACATATTTTACTCTCCCCCCTACAGCAAGTTTCTTATGCTCCCTCCAATAACAGTTAGAAGGGGTAAAGTTCTTGCTCCTGTCTTTTCTGGTAAGTGTGGTGTGGTCTCTATATCCATTTTCCATAGCCCATCTAACAAACTTTTCAAAATCCATCCAAGCCCTGCACATATGTATACCCTTGCTACCATAATAGGCGTATTCATATGAATTCTTATTATAACACCCTTCCTTTATATCTGTCCAAGCATGGTATATCTTTGTTTTTGCCAATCCCATTTTGCTTTTGTAGCCACATCCACAACTTTTCATACCTTTACAGCTAATATGGTCATATGTAAGTATTTTTTCTTTTTTGCAAGAGGGACATATAGCCTTCCACACAGAGGAAGCAGTTCCTTTTCGCACACCCACTCTTTCTAAGAGTTTAAATCCATTAACCACTCTACCATATCTACGTTTGATATATTTTGGGGTTTTGATGCGTTTGATATCTTTCAACTTAATTTCCAAATTAATTCCTTTCATATGTAATAAAAAACTACTTGTTTTACATAGTATATCTGGTATCTATAAAAAGTCAAGTATTTTCTTTCAGTACATATAAATAAAATTATACCTGTTGTTCTTTTGATTCCCTATATCTTTTTATACCATAAACTATTGCAAACAGACACCAGATGTACCTATATGTGTAGTCTTCCGTGCCACCGCCTCCAAAACATTCGCCAAAATTCTCAAAAGTGTGTCCATGTGGTGACTTATAGTCCCAAATCTTTTGGGCAGCCACATCAATGCTTTTTATGTCCTCGGATTTAATATGAAAATCAACATCCTCTTTAACCCCAATCTTTTCTTCGTCACTTTCATACTCCCAATAGTCCTCTATGTACTCATCCACACACTTACAGAAAGCATCAAAATCAAACTTTTTGTACCCATCACATCTGTCAACGCCCTCTAGTTTTTCTGCCCAATATCCTGGATTTATAGAACCTGTTCCAAAGAAATTAAACATATCATGGGCTCTTTCAAAAACATATGTTCCATAGTCACCAGAAATACAAAGATAATCAGGCCAAGTAGTTAGATAAAAGAAACCCTCTCGTGTATCGGGCATCTTAAACAAAATATTCCTATGAACACCTGAATCCATGTTTATAGTCATTTCATACTTTTCAGCATATTTATCAAAATCTTCTTTTATTTTCTCATAATTTTGCATATTATTTATTCCTATTAAACAATTTCACCAGTTTCAATAAACTTAATTAAAATAGGTAGTAACTGTTCAACCTGTTTTTTTGTAAGGTGCATTCTAGTAGTTAGTAGCACATCATCTGAAATGGGGTACTTTACCCACCCCGTACCATTTTTCACAACCTTACTTGCCATTATTCGAGGATTAGCATCATCAACACCCATCCATATAGCATCCTTATCCCCAATAGAACTTTTTTGAATAGAACATTTTTCACCATAATAGTCTGTAAATTCTATATTATCAAACCCTCTATGTGTCTTATTTGTTTTCAGCTTCATGTTATTTATCCGTATTTTGTTCCTGTTTTAGTGTACCACGCACACCCATTAGTATTCTGCCCAACCAGTTTTCGCCAACTCCGTTGCAAACACCCCAAAAAGTATCTTTCCAGTAGTTTCTTTCGACTATTTCGCCCTCTATTTCCAACAGCTTTACAGCAATATCTGAATTATATAAGAATTTCTTATACACCAATTCCATCATTATATCTGTTTGCAAATCGTGCCAATTATCCCTTAATTTTAGTGTTTTTCCATAATGTTTGGACTCACTTGGCCTATATATGGTAGAAATATACATATGTATGTTGGTATCGTCTGTCTTTGACGCAACAAAGGCATGTTCAGTAGATGGGAACCAAATGCCATTATAGTCTACTTTATTCTTTAGTAGATACATATTGGAAAGAAACCCAAATTCATCTCTAAATGCTGGTATTTTTTCTACTGGCATTCGCATATTATTTATCCTTTACACGTTCTATAAACTCAGTAAGTGCATCCTCAAGTTCATCATGTGTATTGACTATTTGGTGTTGTTTTTCCACAACCCTTTTATTGCACACACGATACATGGATACATCTAAAGAGGCATCTGATATAAAATCATTGTCCCTAACATGCTTCAACAGTTTAAACCAATTATCAGGCGTTATTGGTACTTCCTCATGCATTTCACCATTATTAACAATTACTTTTGGCATGCTATCATACATCCTTATTTATTTGTATCGTTTCTATCATTTGCGTTAAACTCTATAATCTTTATTCCATGTTGTTCAATCTTTTCTCTTATCTCATCAAACTTTGTGTTCTTGCCCCATATTTCAACAACATCACTGGCAAGAACTTTGATTCTTATTCTATTTTTATTTATTATACATGGTTCATTATCAATGTCAACCCTATTTCTAACAAAAATAGAAATATTTTTAGAATCATATTCAAAAACACAATATTTATTGATAAGTTTAAGCATTTTACTTTCTTGTATTCCAATACTTTACAGCATTTTCAATGGTCTGTTCATCAGCATCACCAGGGTCGTCCATAAAAAGGAAGTGTGCTGGACAATCTTGATTAGAACACCCTAGATCAAAATACTCCCCATAATGGTCGCTCTCTATCTTAATATATCCATCTGAACCACAGAAAGGACATGATTTTAGTTTATAATTTTTAGTATTCATTCATACTTCCTTTATGTCCAAAGATAACTTCTTATTTTAACAAGCCTTATCAACATATATGTGTCGGTCTGCATCCTACACCTCTCATCGGAAAAATCAACATCATCTGAAAACCACTCTTTTTCTCTCTTTTTCCACCAATCATACAGAAATCTGATTTCTTTGGCAACCTTTCTCCTCTTTCTGTAGTACGCCCTTTGGTCTTTCAACGCATCTGCAAGTTGAGACTTGTCCGATATTTCCCTTCTCAATCTTGCATATTCTTCTTTAGATTCTTGCCCCCAATCCGTTACCTCAAGTATTTGTTCCTTTTCTACAACATTACAAAGTTCCTGAAAACATGTAAAAAGAATCTTGGTATCAAAATCCATCCAACACCCTCTAAACTGTTTAAGTTCAATAACATGATATTTGTTAAAAAATCGGTTTATAATATACCTAAGTATACCAATTTGGTTATGAATCTCAAATAATTCTTTAAACATCTTTATTTACCCCTTCCCTTACAAAACCCACAAACACCATTTGAATTAAGTTTACTACGGGGTACAAGAATATACTCATTTTTTCCACAAATTCTACATTTTCTTGTGGGAAATCCTTTTTCATCTATCTCATCCCACATCAGATTTCTATATATATTTGCAATATAAGGGGTTAGATTATATTTAAGAATCCCTGCTCCAAATAATTTAGCATGTAGGTCGATACTTTTACATCTTTGTACCAATAATCCACTATATGTAGCATATCCCACATCCTCTGTTTTTTCACAATATGCTTTGGCCTTATTGCGATTTGATGCAAGGACTAGTGTCCCGTATTCACCATCTTTTGTACAAACTGTAAAACCTTTTAAATATTGTTCAGTTTTCATAAAACACTTCTCCATTTCTACTATTTGAGTATAACACCTTTTTCTAAAAAATCAAGCATAAAATAAAAAATTCCTCAATTTTGTATAAGGAATTTTTAAATATATAACTAATTTGTATATAATAACTTATATTTTTAATTTTTCAAGCCTGTTTACAGTAGCAACAAGTTCTTTTCCATTCCAATTATGAACATGAATGCCAGTTTCCTCAATACACACCACATTATTTTCCATATCCGCCCATGAACCGGAATTTACAAAAATACTATCCCCATTTGAAATCATGCCTGGAGTATGGGTGTGGCCTATTACAACAATATCATGGCTCAAAAGGGATTCAGATGCCTTTTTAAGTATCTTTTTTGCTCTTCCTAAACTGGTTCTAGGTGTTTTTATTAGTTTTCTTGTTATTGCGCCAAATATTGAATTTATAGGATGTTTAATCCACTCCGCAATGGCCAGTATAACACCCTCAGTTTGCTTTCCAAAAACAGATATACCATACCTATCCTCTAGTATGCCTGCCCCAATACAGGCAATCCTGGCAAATCCTGGATAGGTTCTGGAGTTGAGCTTATCATACTCATGTCCATGCTGTAAAAGCACATTGAATACAAATTTATTCATCTGAACATTTGTTTCAATTGGAACAGATGTCATATTTTTAAACAGCTTGCAACGGGAGAAATAGGATGTACTTTTAATAAAATTGTACAAATCTGTGTCATGATTGCCAAGAATGTATGTACAGTCCATAGAACCCAACTTCTTTATAATTTGCCTGTTTTTTGGATGGCAAAGGACTTCACTGATATTATGTTGCCATAAATCAAATAAATCGCCCAAAATATAAAGTTTTCCTTTGTTTTTCTTGACAAATGACAAAAAACTCATTAATTTGTCCCATCTAGTTGAATCTGCATTAAAATTGTCACGTTTCCCGTGATTACCTATATGCAAGTCTGATATAATGTAAATAGGTTTGGTCATATAAAATGGTTCTTAGTCTCTTGTCCTTTTCAGTTCTTCGGCAAAAGTACGCTGACCTGGAAATGCGTAACATCCTGCCGGAAGATTACAAACATTACCGTGTTCAGGATGTGTTATTGTAACAGAATCATCGGCTTCAATAATTGGGCCATCCACTGCATTTCCGTTTGCCAATTTATACATTTTAACACCACCAATTGTGTTAATTTCATGCCTTGAACCTCGTGTTGTTCCTGGTGCAACTTGTACATTAAAAAGGACTTCTTTCAAGTCGTTGGCATGTTCTTTTACAAAATTGTCAGGAAGGCGTATAATTCTAACGTCACCCTGTCGCCATTCATCATACACTTCCATTGAGGGGCAGTGGTCGCCATCATTTGCAATTTTTTCAGCATTTTGCTGAACTTCTGCAATAATATCATCAGTTTTGTGCAAATCTACTACTTTTTTCGTCTTTTTTGTCTTTACAGTTGTGTTCATTTTAATTTCTCCAATTAAAAGGGGTTTATGACCTTCCGATTACACGGGGGGTCTGTATTAGTTTTTCAATATTACTGCCACTATGCAACCAATTTTGTGCCTGTTCACATTTTTTTATTTCAGCAGGTACTTCAAGAGAGTACACTCGTGGTGTACTCGTACAATGACTTACCAAAATAGTCATATTATCACACCTAAAAAGTGCTTCTAGCGTATTTTCAATATCATTTCTTCTATAATCAAGCCTTGTGGCGTTGTTTTCTTTAAGATATCTATTCCACCCATAGCGTTCTATTCTAATTCGTCTAATTTCTTCATTTTGTTCTTTTTTTATCTGTTCTATTGTCTGTGTTTCAGGATTTTTTACTATCTGCTCATCAACTCTAACACCTTTTATAGCCCAAACTGAAAATCCATCAAAATATTCAATAGCGGGGGCACTGTCACAATGGATAACACCATCCTGCATATTTAATGTTTTAGGCTTATCCTGAATAATACAAATATTTTCATAAGGCATCCACCAACCACAATATTTAGCTAGTTCCATTAGAGGAAGTAGTTTTTCACAGCAATTCAATTTAAAAACTTCTAAAAAATAATTATAAAAACCTAGCCAGTATGCGTCGTGATTTCCATATCCCGAATCCCATACCGAATCCCATACCGAAGCCCTTACCGAAGCCCATACCGAAGCCCTTACCGAAGCCCATACCGAATCCCATACCGAATCCCATACCGAATCCCTTACCGAAGCCCTTACCGAAGCCCTTACCGAAGCCCTTACCGAAGCCCATACCGAAGCCCATACCGAATCCCTTACCGAAGCCCTTACCGAAGCCCATACCGAAGCCCCCAATTGTGTTTTGTTTTTAAATATATGAAAAACAATACCCGCCGAGAGAGGCGACTCACAATACACCCAATTCTGTGGGACTGCCCAACCTGCCACAGTATAGGCATCGGAAATATATTTTTTGGCTTTTTCCCTATCACATCTTCCGGTAGATAGTCCGATTTCCATCCACCTATCCTTATATGTAGTAAGAAGTGCTTCCTGTTCTTTTGTCAGATTTTCTATTTTGTTTATCATTTTTGTTCCTGTTGTTTAATTCATTTAATACAATACACTCTATATTCTTAATAAGAAGTATACCACATTTTTAGGCAATGTCAAGCACTAATTACATATAATTTTATGAAATTCTTCATATTTATTGTTGTAATCTATACACACATCAAGACAATTCTGCCTACATATACCATCACAATATGTATCATGGTTTTTATAATACTCATATCTATCCCGTCTTATAGTACCCTCTGACATCCTCCCAATTGGATTACACCCTTCTCGCATCTTTATTACACAAGGATAGTGATAATCGCCTTTTACAATCATATCATCCAGTATCAAAGGGCATTTATGGGTGTCATTTTCACAAATCCCTCGCACATTTCTGCCATTTTTGAAATTATTAAGCCTATATTTCAAAATAGGATGTTTATTCAATATTCGTTCATCTATTACCAAGTCCTTGAATATATCAAAACTATTCCACTGGGCTGCTGATATAATACGAATATCTGCCACTCCAAGTCCTGATGCAAATTCAATTATATTAACAATATCCTTAGCATTACTTTCGTTAAGTACAACACCTACAGTAACATATGTCAATTTTGAAAGACATTCAATTGTATTTACAACCTTATTCCATGCCCCCTCTATTCCACCTGACATGATATCACCAACAGAGGCACAACAGGCATCTAAAGATATAGACCAGTCATTTACACCAAGTTCAGTAAGTTCCTTATATAACTCCTTATCAGCAAAGCCATTAGACGACACTGCTATATGTTTGATATCGGTGCATGTCTTCTTGGTATATCTGATAATATCCCTTATATTGGGGTGTATTGTTGGTTCTCCACCAGAAAAACGTATATTTTGTATGCGTTCTTTGGCAAAGAAGTCAAGTATATTACAAATATTCACATATTTCATATGCCCCTGGACACCATTTATATCCGTTCCTCTACAATATGGACATTTAAAATTGCACAAGGATGTTATAATTACCTCGTTTCGCCATAAAGGGGAATATTGTGAGGCATTTCTTGCCCTATCATCTCTTAGGGTATAAAATCCTATATCCTCTAGTTTATTTATGTTACTCATTGTTTTTTCCAGATAATTTAAATATTATATCAAATTCTTCATTTCTAACATGAAACCAAAAATTCACACCATTCTTGTACAACATTATTGCCTTATTATATATCTTTGGCCTACATAATAAATTCTCACCATCACAATATCCATAAATGTACTTCCTTAATATATTTATGCTTCTTTCAGAAGTTATATCATAATACCTACATACTATGGCAAGGTCTGCGAAATCACATTGTCGCCATGTTTGCCAGTCAAATAAGGAACTATCAAGTTTTTTAATGCTTACCACCATTTTATTAATGGGAAAGTATAGCATAAAAATGAACAGTGTCAACAATAAAATAAAAATACCCCACAAATTTTCATTCATGGGGTATCGTAGGGAACTATAAACTATGACAAATAAATAGTTTATATGTCTTTAACGTCCACAAACTTTCTGTTTTCAAATTCCCACTCTCGGCGAACTTTTGGCCAATTTTTAACACTGACTATGTAGCCAACCACCCGTGTATAGTAGTCTACAATCTTTCCATCACATGTAGGACAGTCTTTAAACTTGCCATGAGTCACATGATTGTTTTCGCACTGGGAATAAACCATGTTAAGAGCGAAGTGCTCAATTCCATTCTCAGAGGAGTACTCTATCAATTTTTTGGCTTGTATTGGGGACACTTCCTCCCCCACCATAAGGTGCGTAATTGACCCGCCCGTTAAAAAGTTTTCATATAGTCCAGAAGTCCTAATTCGGTCGAATATTGTAGAATCTTCCCACAAAGGAATGAATTGATTAGAATACATTTTATAGGGAACCAATTCTTTTCCAAATAGGAGTCTGTCGGCATCTGCCAATCGGACTGCCATAGACTCTCCTGGAATTTGTTCTATATTAACTGCTATATCATACTTTTTTCCCATTTCAAGAACAGTTTTATTAAAGAACTCTAGGATATCCCTGATAACATCATCGGATTCAATTTTTCCAAAACGATGTTCAAGAATCTCTCTACACTCGGAAATACCTATAATACCAAAAGTAGAAAAGGTTTTAGCAAGAGGGAGATAGCCATTTTTAATAAATGGTTGCAATCCCGCATCAGTTAGTTTATAAAGTAGAGATTTGTGTGCTTTTAATATCTTAGCAGCGTCCTCAATGTAAGTATACAGATTTTTATAGAAGTCTTTATAATTTAGAGGCATTAGAGCCATTCTGGGCATATTTACAGTAACAACCCTATGGCTGCCCAAACTAATTGCAACCCCACCAAAACTATTAACTTGTGATGCCATAGACATCATCTCTGCCTGCGACATAGACAATCTACAACACGAGGCCACTTTACTTCCACTACTTACGAATATATTGTATCTATATATATCGTATTTATTGCAGAAATCTTCTAAAAATTCTGTATCTATTATTTTCTTCGTTTTATCATCTTTAGACAGGTTAATGCTAATAACCGGGAAGCGGAATTGCAAATTTCCCGCACAGGGGTCCCCCTTATCGAAGAAATCAATGAATATCTTCTGAAGTTCCATAATATACTGTGTTAGATATTCACTATCCTTATTAAAAGAATCAAAATACCAACTCATATCTTCCACCATTTTTTTCAATTTGTGTGAATCGAATATGGATAGGTTAGTAAAAGGGGAATTTCCTGATATAAATGTATTTTTATTTTTATCCCTAAATAGAACAATACCATTTTTAGTGGTGGGGCACCATACTTTTCCTTTGTATTGTATTTTTTCCTTGCTTTTGAGTGATTTATTGGCTCTTTTCCTTAAATAAACATATATTGTGGAGTTTTTATTTTTTCCTATGTGTCTTTCGGTTATTGTTGAACCATATCCAGCAATGACTGCCACTTGTTGTAATTGGTTTGCTATGGTATAGTTATCTGCTTGTAATTTTATCTTTTCATCCACTTTATCAAAAGAACCATGTCCATCAAACTTAGACCAAATATCCAAAACAATTCTTGCCTGCCTTTTTGAAAGAGAACCAAACCATTTGGGAAGTTCTTTTTTCGTCTTATTCAGTAGTGTGAGCAGTTGTGTTTTCTCTTTCCCCATCAATAAATTATAGATATTACATATATATTTAGTATCTTTGTAGTTATCAGTTGTTATAGAAAAAACATTCTCTTGTATGGAGTGGGTGTATTTAATATTTAACTTTTGTAACAGCTCTTCTATAAGTTCTTTACCAAATCTCCTATTTGATTTACATATCACTACTTTTTCATTAGAATCAATGCAGCCATCTGTTAAAATAATAGTGCACAATTTCAACAAATCATCAGATATATTGTAATCCTCTTTATTATACTCCAGAAAGGCAACTGGAATTGTAAGTGGTGTTTTATTATCAATAAGTTCGCTGGAGGGCTTTAGCCAGTATTCTGTACTGTTATTTTTTTTTGCTAATATTCTGTGGTTTGGAGTAACACACTGGTATAAGTCTCTTCCACTGTATTGATGCATTTCTCCATCATAATCAAATATATTTACTTTTTCGATAGGTTTTATTTCTAAAACACCCTCTTTCCAAGTATAAACCAAATCCCCTTCTTTTACTTCATTATATTTCTTAAATCCCTCTGTTGTAAGTACTTCTGTATCTATTGTAAAACATTCACTGCCATTTCTACTTAAATGGTTAAGGGAATGAACAAACTGCTGAAACTCATTTTCAATTAGTTTTCTTATTTTTGGTTTTTTAAGGGATTCTATGTCATATCCATCTTTAAGAAGAACATGGCAACAATCCATAAAAAAGGTTCCTACTGCCAAAGCACCAGCCACATGATTTGAAAGTTGATGTAGTGTCTCACAAAGGGCTGAAATATAGCTCTGAATGTGCTTACTTGGTGCAGAATGCAACTGTCCAAACTTGCGTCCTTCTAGTACAATGGGCATAGCATTAAGGGCAAAGCAATAAATTCTGTCTGTCTTAGATGCGTCGTGAAGAGCGAGAGAGAAATCATATAAATTCCTAGAAAGTCTTTTTGCTTCTTCCTTTCCATATAAATGCTTCATTTCTCTATATAGAATGTCATATCCTATTATCTTTCTGATGGGTATAACTGATTCCTGAAAAATACCTTCCAGTGTCGTATCATTCTTATTACTATTATCGTCCACAGAAATATCATTAAGTTTCTGTAGCATAAAATTCTCAACATTGCTTATAAAATCAAACCGTCTTGCATCCATACCATGTATCTTCAATATGGCATTAGTACACTCTGGTTTTGCGTATACTTCATTAAGCCTGAATAGGAGTTCTTTATAAATGTTCTTCCTCGTCCTATCAGTCTTTGCATCAGGTATATATAGATTGCTGTGTTCATCTTGTACTTTAGCTGTTTCGATGTTCTTCTCGTCTTTATTTATATTATTTATATTATTTATCATAAAATCGTATTTCCCTATTATTTTTTAAATCATAAAATTTTTGATTCGTCTTATTACATGTTAAACCACCTAGTTCTTTTACATAACGTCCTGTCTTTAAATAGTTTAAGTGCTGTTTAATATCTTCATTTACATCCTCTAATCCGGTATACAATGCCGTTTTTTTATTAAGTTTTTGAACTTCCTTAAGGTATTCAACTAAATCCTTTTCCCAATCACCACCAAGAAAGCAGACACAGGTTACAAAATTGTCATATTTTTTTATAAGATTCCGTAAGAGTTCTATAGTCAGTTTTCGTGTTTCACTGTTTCTAAAGTCATTCCAAAAGCAATCTGGACAGTTTAATGTGCATCCAGCTACTGAAAAAGTAAGGCAGATTTCATCAGGAACTTCAGAAAATGTGATGTCATATTTATAAATTTGCATCAAGATTCACCATAGTTGTATGGGGTATTTCTAGTAAAGCCCTGTTATCATTAACACGTTTTAATCCTATATTGCAGAATTTTTCCTCTTTTTCAATACAAATCCAGTTTCTTTTTAGATTGTCACAGGCCACAGCAGTAGTAAATGAACCCGCACAATTATCAAGAACAACATCATTCTCATTACTATATGTTTTTATTAAATATTCTATAAGTTCCAGTGGCTTTTGAGCATTGTGCAACTTAGAATAATTATTCACACAAGGATATTCTAAAATATTGGTGGGATATCTTTCTGTACTTCCCCCTATATAGTTTCTTTTCTTTTTTCCATGATATGTATCACCATTATGGGAACCTATTGCTGAATTTGTGGGTGCATGTCCTTGTGTCTTTTGTGGAAAATACGTGTTCCCATAAAAGACACAAATTTCTTCTACTTTTCGTATAGGCATTCGTTTGGCATGAAAAAAGTTTGTTCCCTGATTTTTTATCCAATACCAACAATATTTAAAATCTTTTAAATTGCTGTTTATCAGTTTTGTAGTAAAAGGTTGGGATGCAAATAGAACAATACTTCCGTTATTTTTTATAATCCTCTTATATTGTGCCCATAAAATATCTAAAGAAATGGGGCAATCCCACAATGATGCTACCATCCCATAAGGTAAATCGCACAATACCATATCAATGGATTCGCTCTGAATCTTTGGCATAATAGCCAAACAATCCCCAAAAAACACTCTATTTTTAAAATTATCTTCCATTTTTTTATTTTTTTCTTGCAATATAACAAAAGTATGCTATACTTCACGATTGTTAAGTTAATTAAGTTGTAGGGCATTCCCCCACAATATATTCAGGTATCTTATTATACATAAGATAAGGATACAGTCAAGGATAAAAAGGGGAAAATAAAATTAATTATTCTCCCATGAGTGTACAGAAAACCAAGATTTATACACACCCTTATGAGTATGTATAAAACCAAGATTTAACTAGATGTTTTCTTTTTTACGATATTTTTAAGACAACTCTCCAAACCCTTTGAAACCGCCTCTTTTTGTACGGCATATTTATCATCAATAGTAAATTTCTTTTCATTGTATGCCACAAGCATTTTAGATAATTTGAATAGCTGTCCCTTCTTTTTATATAGATAAACTATTGCTATTGCTACACATATAACAATTACAAATAAAATTGGTACAATAATGACAAGTGTACTGCCATCTACCACAAGATTACTTACATTAATACCCCAACCACCTGTATTAAGATTGTTGGTACTGTTTTGAGAAAGCTGTTTTGTAACCTCTTTTGATATCTCAGTTTGCAGACTGGATTTGAAATGGGGACTCGCAATATTGGCCTCTACTTCTGCCTTTACATCCGCCCTTATAGCATCCTTCTCTACACAACCTATTGTATATATAGAAATAAATACACAACATATGATGGTCAGTAACATGTTTTTTAATTTTATCATAATGTTTTCCTCTACTGTATTATATCCAAGTTAGGGATGTATTTTATTTATTTATTTTCCTATTTCATGTTACAATAACGACATAAGATACTATCATCCTGTGCTTTATATTTTGCCATAAATTGAATAAATTTATCAGATTTCATAAAATCTTCTGGATTATCATAGTCTAATATGTTTCCCATTATATATTCTTTATTATAATCATTACAGCACAGAACTATATCCCCATTATATAAAATATGCATCCAATTGTACAACCTGCTGCATATAGGTTGGTTTCTTTTCTTGTGGTACGCTTTTTCTATCTGGCCACCCCTATCATTATATTTAAAAAATCTTATATTTTCAGCCTTAAAATTATTGTGTGTCTCTTTTGTGACATAATCGTAAAATTCTTCAGCATCATAATATTTTTCAGTGGTGTCGCACTCTATTTCAGGAATACCGCATCCTTGTATTCTAAACTCCATTTTCTTAATCATATAATTAACATTATTCCAAACCTTTTCAGGGTCTATTTTCATCATATTTCTATGCTGCTGTCTGGAAGCACCCTGCACACTTACTATTAATCTATATGGGGTATGTATAAATGTCTCGGCCAATAAATCTATTTTGTTCTTTGTAAGCAACTCGGCATTGGTAGATATTTCTATAAAGCCAAATTTTAATTCATTTTTTACTATATTTATTCTTTCTATGATGTTTTTATCACTAAAAGGCTCGTTCATTAAATATAAGCATATTCTTTCTATATTCTTTACTTTTTTTAAATTGTTTACTATATTCCTAAAGATAGTGTCATCCATTATAACAGGGTTTTTATTAAACCACGACCCCTCATAAGGACATATACTGCATCGGGCATTACATATGGTTGTTGTTTGTATTTGTATATTCATTTATTTTATGGCCTTTACGTTCAAATGCCAATCCTCACTATCATTTCCTTCTTTATATTCCTTAATATTCAGAAAACCACAAGAAAATAACAAGTCCCTTAGTGTACCGAATGTATATCCCCACAGGTGTCTGCTATATTTGCCTCCAGTTTCCTCTCTGTCCCAACCATAAAATCCTGCCATAGCGTGTTCTGGTTGGTTGTTGAGATTGCTTTTTGACATGCCCAGCAATTGCTTTGCGTGAAATTCTATATTGGGCACAATTATATGAAGTGTGCCCCCTTTTTTTAATATATCGTACCAGTTTTTAATAACATTTATCGCCTCCTCCTTTGTAAAATGTTCTAAGACGTGTCTGGCGTATATTAAATCTACTTTCCCTATATACCTATCGTCGTCTATGGGATACCTGCTGTCCCACACTATATCAGGGTTTACTTCTCGTCTAATGTCTGTATTGATGTACCCATCTATTTTTTTATTACTGCAACCTATATTAAATTTTACTTCTTTTATGTCTTTTATGTCTTTTTCCATTTTTATCCCATCTCATCTTACTGACATATTATCTATTAAAGGGTTTTGATTATTATAAAAAACTGTACCAGGAAAAGAACAAAACCTATAAAAACCACTTACTCTCATTTTTCCACTATTTCTTTTTATAAAATCCAGTGTCATTTGCTTCTCTTGTGGTGTTTCAGTAGGCATATCATACATAAAGGAACAATATACTGGAAGACCTATCTTATTTGCAATATTTATTGCATTTTGATTGATTTCAACTGTACTCTTTTTATTAAGTAGTTTCAGTATCCTGTCACATCCACTTTCTGCACCAAATCTAACTCCCTTAAATCCCATTTCTTTCATTTTTATACATATATCGTCATTGAACATGTTTGCTCTGATAAATGACCATAATTGCAATCTTTTATTATAACCCCTCTTCATCCATAATTCATATATCTCATAAAATCTTTTAACATTGCCGATAAACAGGTCATCCATTATATAAAGCCATTTTGCACTCGAACCGTATTCTATCAATAGGTGTTCTACTTCATTAATAAAATATTCTGCTGAAACATACCTTACTTTTTTCCAATACTCAGTTGAACTACAAAAAGCACAGTCATAGGGGCACCCCCTGGAGGTAAACAAAGGTACTTTCGCCTCTCTAAGACTTCCCCTTTTTGGGAAATTTAAAGTATTTAAATCAGTAGTATAACACTCCAATATTCTGTTTTCGGTTCCGTCTATTATGTCCTGTAGTGATTTTTCACCATCCCCTTTAACAATGTGTTTAAAAGGGTATTTTTCCAAATCCCCCCACAGTGTAGACTGTCCTCCAATTATAACAGGGATGTTAGTTGTACTTAATATATCTATTGCCTCTTTTATACCATGTGCTGTTGCCGATATGCCTATATAATCACAATCTTTTAAATTATCTCTGTTTTTTTCAAATGAAATATCAGCGTTTTTAACATTGGTCATTAGATAGCCAATACTAAGAGGAATTTCACTTTCCGGCCTTTCTGAGCCACAGGAATACAATTTAATTTTCATTTATAAAAACCTTTCCAGTCTCTCTCATAAACTCTCTTTTCATTGTACTACACTGTCTTACTTCTCTTGTGGCATACTCACATAGAGAGAAATCATATTTTTTAAACATATCTATCCAATAATCCTCTGTTCTGCAATTAACATGATGATGTCCATTTTTTCCAGGAAGTGCGTGTGTCATGCAAATCACTTTACAGTTCTTTAATGTCCTAAATACATTAACTAAATAAAGTTCTTCAATGTGTTCGAAAAACTCTACAGACCAACAGAGGTCAAAAAATCCTGTAATAATTCCAGACTCTGAATAATCATTACACACCCCCACTATATTTTTGGACTGCCATGTTTTAAATAATGACATGTCGCCGTCTATTCCCAAACAAGAAACACCATTGTTTTTGGCTATTTCTAGCATACCACCAGGGCCACAACCAATATCTAAAAATGTCTGGGGTTTAAATGTTTCTAATAAATAACTAAAAGCCCCCTCATCCAGATGAGTCACATTCTCATGACCCCCGAGATGAGATTTTTTTGAGTGTATCATTGAATCTTATCTTTCTATAGTGTTTTTAATATCTTTTCAGCAAAATCAAAATCATCTGGATAATCTATATCTATATTTTCAATAGATGACAAAACCTGAAAATAGGGGTTGTCCCCCAATCTTCTTCCTTTTTCTATCTGTTCTTTTGTAAAAATATAAAAACCCGAGGTTTCTATGTAAATTGGCTTCAAATCCTGTGTTTTTTGTCTATTTAGAGGAGTAAAATTTAAAGGCTTTCCATCAAACCAAATAAATGTCTGATGTTTCTCAACAGAAGCAGCTGAATCATATTGACCCCCTGCCACCATGTCTATTGCGTTTTTTATAGAACTACTTTTTAAAAAAGGGGATGTTGTGTGTGCCAATATATACAGGTCGGCATCTACCTTGTCCACAAAGTCCCTATAAATAGAAATACCTAGTGTATTATCGTTGTCCAGACAGGCAGGACGTTTCAAAAAAGTAGCCCCTTTTGGAAGTATGTCTTCTAGTACTGGGTCACTAGAAAAACCAAAAACACCATCCAAATAATCTATATCAAGAAGTGTTTCAAATATGTATCTGCACAATGGTTTATCGCCCAATAGTTTTAAATTTTTCTTTGGTGTTCTTTTACTGTTAAAACGAACAGGCGAAAAAGCCACTATTTTTTTTGAATTATACATTTTTAAACCTTTTTTAGTTATTTGTATATATCAGCGTCATTCAGAGATATGTATGGAAATAAGTCTTTTATTGCCGAATCAGCAGAACAATTAATAACCTCTATACCGTTATTTTTGTACCAACTGCTTAGACTATCCCATGCTGGAAAATGGTATTTATCCAAATTTGGAAGATTTAAAACATCTCCTTTTTGTAAATAACCTTCAAACCCATAATTAATATTAGTAGGGTTATTGCCTACAATCACCCTTTTACCCCCTATCCGCTTTAATCCCTTCTCTCGTTTATGGTTTAAATCAATGCCAATCAAATATAATCTGTTATATCCCAGAGCTATGGCTATCTGACAGCAATTGGCTCCCGTACTGCCCACATTTTCAAAATAATATTTGCCATCCTGTGGTAATTTAAATCTAAAAGTTGGCTCAGTCCATCCAGTTTGTATTATCTTTTTGTTTAATGGTTTTTTATCTTTTTTTGTTATTCGTGGGGCATAAAAACATTTTAATCTTTCATCAGATTTTTCAACATAATCTATAAAATTATTATTATGATGTGAACACACTAGTTCATCAAAACACCCATGATATGTTGGGAACCACCCTATTGATAAAAAATGGCGGTATGCACTGTTCATACCAAAAGAGGCTATTTTAACTCTTTTTAAATCCAATTCGGATACTGATGGCCCGTTTCCTATTATAAGTATACTCTTATTCAAAGTTAACACCCTTAAAATACCCACTGTCACTTAACAATATAAATTCATCTCTTGTCAAATGCTGTACATAAAAAGATTTGTCCCCTATTGGTATAGGTCTGTTTCTCCCCCCTCGCATTGACATATATTGAATATCTTGTTTATTGTATTCTTTTAAAGACAGGAACTTTAATTCAGGTCTATTGTATAAATAACCCTCATTACCACATAGAGAAAGGTACATGTTAATAAATTTTAAAATATAGTCTCTTTGAATAAAAACCAGACTCTGTTCTATTTTGTAATTGTGGTCAAAAAACCCCACCAACATTTTACATTGTTTTTCCTCTATGTCACTATACAACGAATCAACCCAATTACCAAAACAAAAACAATCCTCCTCTTTATATATGAAATCAGTGCCGTTCATGTAAGCACAAAGTGCCCCGTGCATGAATGCCAACCACCACCCACTAAAAGGAGTATTTTCTTTTAGATTTTGAACATGTCCGTAGTTGTGGGTATAATTATGCCAATTACATTTATAATCTGTGACATATTTGTCTCCCCCTGTATTGATTATCTCAATAGATTGGGGATTTGAATTTTCTAAAGTATTATAGACCCACAAGTTAAAAAAAGCAAAATTATTCTTTTTATAGTTACCAGATGTTATTGTGTATTTATTACTCATTTTATATTAACAGCGTAAATATTGCACCAATTGCCGCACTAATCAATCCCTTTTTAATAGCCTGTCCATATTCATACATCTGTTGATTATATTCATTGGCTTTAGTTATAAAGGCATTACCTATTGTAATCCATTGTTCATCACTACTATTTTCTCTCAGTAGCTTTTGAGCCTGTAACATTGAATCAATATCATCTGAAAATAGATTGTCTAACACAACTTGTGCCTGTAATTTACCCATTTTAATCAATGCTGGTATAATTGGATTAATAAGGTCTATAAATTTCTCAAGATTACTATCACCCAAATCTAAAGAAACCGTCTGGTCATCCGTAATATTTATAGCTATTGTCATAATTATACAATCCTAAGACATGTCCCTAGTTCTAACATCGGGTTCTGAACCAAGTTCCAGTTTACTTATTGTATCTATTATAAATTGTAGTGCTTTCTCCTTTTCTTCTTTTGTTCCATCTAACGAATCAACACAAATAGTAATGATTCTTTCATCACTTCCTCTAACTGTTTTGTGTGTAATATTTAAACCCACTGTACTCATTTTATTTCTCCTTATTTAGAAATATTTGTACTTTCTATAAGCACATTTGTTGTCTGAGGCTTAGTACCACGAATATAGTCCAAAATTGGTCTATTTAGTTTTAAAGTGTATTCTGCCTGTGAATACAACATTTGGGACAATTGGTCTTTTGTATATGCATCTAAAATGTTGTTTTCATTGGTCTTAAGTTTTTTAGCATATTCCATTCTATATTCAGAATCGGTCTGTATATTAACAACACAACTCTTAACCTCTTTTGGAACAAGCTCTTTACACCCAGATGTTACAAGAACAGAAAATAGTGTGCATAGAAATAGCATAATAATTAGTTTGTTTTTCATAATTTATCCTTATTTTAATAATTTATTTAGATCTTTGGGCTTTACACACCCCATCTATTCTATATTTTAATTCTATCCCCAACCATTTAGCATATGCCTTTTTCTTATCAGAAAGCTCACCGGTTAAGGGGGTAACAATACAGTTAGGACACATACTGCCCTGTTCACATGGTATGGCTAGGTATGCTTGTATACACCCACAACTGGGGTCTCTAATCATGGCCCTTGCTATTTTATCTTTATTTTTAGCAACATCTTCGGGTATAATAATTAGTTTGTTTTTCATAATTTATCCTTGTTTTTTCCTTTATTCTATAAGACCACGTTCTGTTAATGTTAGTTCAAGTTCTTTTTCTGCAATAACTTCACGAAGTCCCTTTTTGAACCCTGTTGCAGCATTTGTCAGAGCATTGCCAACAATACCAGTCCATATTGTCTGTTGTTCCTGATACTCTGGATAACTCCTTAGATACGCTTCAGCAGAACCAATAACACCCAGTATAAGCGTTTTAGTTACAGAACGCAGGTCAGCATCAGTAAGGCGTTCATCAAGATACTTGTCAATAATAGACACACCATTAGTAGGTGTAGTAAGTGCATTTACAATATTAGAACCACTACCAATCTGTTCAAGAACTGTGCTAAAATCACCCACAACTGTTGCAATTTGTGTAGCTGCAATAACTTGGGCATCAGTCCACTTGTTGCTAGCTGTGGATGCTATGCCATATCCAGCAGTCCACGATACCGAACCCACCATTGTTGATACTTCATTTGAAGTCATTTCTACATTCTTGCAACCCATTCCTAGACATGCAATCATTGCCATTACCATAGTTAAAACCATCTTTTTCATTTTATTTTCCTTCTTTCTCTAAAATTTAGTAACAATTAATCTTCGGACTTCAAAAGCATTTCCGCCGGGTTTGGTTCATAAGCCACTTTAAGAACTTTAGTATCATCATCGTACTCAAAGCCCTTAACAACACTACCTACTAATTTTATTAAATCAAACACAGCATCTCTACTTTCTATCCGTAAAGCCACATCATTACATTTCATTTTATTTTCCTTCTTTCTGTTTTTATTCAACTTTGATGTTTATTTCAAAAACATGTCCCAATGATTTATGACAAACCTCTGAATAGGCTTCAGTATCAAACCTGTAGACCACATCATCTATTTCAACATCAGAACAGTCTTTCAAAGTATTCTCAAGTTTTTTAACAAACATATCTGTTTTATAATCAATATGGTTAAAAAACTCATCACAACATCGTACTATTATTTTACTGCTGTCAGGTTTATTCTTTAACTGAACACTAAAATCATCTATTATCAACTGTATCAATATTTCTACATCTTTTTCCATTTTATTTTCCTTCTTTCTTTAAACTATTTTTTCTATTTCTTGGCCTTACCAAAACCACTTAAAACACCACCAACTATTCCCCCACACAAAAGCGATGCAGCCCATTGATATGTAAACAACCCATAGGGAATCTGTCCAGCATTGGGAATATATCCCAAAATAAGTGTATTTATTCCCCAAATCAAAAGAAGGGGGCCAAATAACACACATGCTACTATAAAAATCAATGCCACAAAAATAACTGCCACCGATTGTCCAACACTCATGTTCTTTTCTCCTTGTTTATATTTACGTTTATTTTTCACTATCTATTATATTATACACCATTTTTATCGCATTGCAAGCATAAAATAAAAAAAACTACAATAATTCTATTTATTTTTAAATTTAACATCCTCAGCATATTTATCCGACTCCATTTCTCTAACAGCCTTGCCAATGATGTCCAAAAACGGCTGAAGATTCCCATCATCATATTCGTAAAGATATAATAAATACTTTCCTCTAGACCTATATATGTTAAAATCAGCGATAATTCTTGAAAACAGGTACTTGTTTTTAAGCACAAGTACTGGCCCACTACCACAAAACAAGTCTGGATAAGCACTTACAATCCTATTTCTTATTCCATCTATTCTATTTCTCATTCCCTGTATATCATAGTCCTTTATGGTATTATAAAACTCAAAAAGACCATAAAGATTAGCAGTCTGTGCATGATTTTTAAAATATTCCTTTGTCTGGTATCTAATTAACGAATCTAAATCAAGAACGCTATAGGGCTTATATGTATGATGAATCTGCTTAAATATGTTCTTTTTGTAGACGATAAAAGAAACAGGGGACTGGCATTTAAAAAGTGTGCCAGTTGTTCCCACCCATGCGGTAACATTTTCCGGTACATCTACATAAGGAAAACTATCACAACAATCCAAATAAATATTTTTATACCTAACAACATTGCTCTTATTCTTATCTACATAAACCTCTCGTTTCATCATGTCAGGGTCTCTGACATACCCAGAAAAGGGGTTGTACATGGAACCATAGATAATATAATGAGAACCAGCCCATCGTTCTTCCTGCAATAACTTGTTTTTAATGTGCATAACCCTGTCTGGAGCAGGTTCATATCTAGTAAAAGAGCATGTTCGTATTTTGTTTTTGAGAGAGTTTATCAGTATTTCACATGCTGTAATATCATCGGCAAATACCCAAACCATGTCATATTCGGTTGAATCCACACCAAAAGCGTTAAAAAACCTGGTCTTTAGTGCTTGTAAAAAATCTATATACTCATCATCATACTGACTTAGATACCTGTTATTAAAATATATTGTATTTCTTTTAAGCATTTATATCTTTATTTAGAATATTTAGGCACTTTATACCACGCCACAACAGGGGAAACACCATTAAAATCAATTTTGTCTCTCACATCATACCACCCCAATCCCTCTATATAATATGCCTGCCCCTCTTTTAATATCCCATTATCATCATAAACAATATTGTGGTAGAGACAAGTGGGGATATTTTCTTCTGGTGCTGTATTTTCACAAGACATCCATCCAAACCTACTATCCTCATGTTTAATTATTTCCATTCTATTCCCAGTTCTTTCATTCGCTTGTTAAAAATATAATCATCAACCTTTAACATTAAATTTCTTTTTTCATCCACTATTTCTTTGCTTTCCTCTGTTACAAGATACTTTGTGGAAACAGCTTGTGTATCTATTTTAAGAACATTCTGTCCATTTGACAACCGTAGAGTAAAATCTGTTTCATCTCTATATGATGCATCGGAATAGTTTACAAAAAAACCACCAATTTCTTGAGCCTTTTTAATATTATAGGCAAAACTAGAATATAAAAAAGAGGAGTCTAATATTACAGGTTCTTTCCATTTAAAAAATTGAACATGTTTTACATTATAATCGGGTACAAACAGTGCTTTATCATCAATATAGTAACAAAGACGCTGCTCAAAGTGTGGCGGGAACACCCCTCCTACGGCTGGATATCCCTCTAATGCTAAGGTAAATATCCTGTCAATACAGCCTTCTTGAGGCACACTACTATCATCCCATTTAAATGCTATGTCAATATTGTCATTGATAAACATATCTAATGCTGTTTGACTGCCAGAAGGAACATTTTTACCATATTCTGATTTAACAATGTGTACAGGAACATCTGACTTTATTTTCCCCTCTAATACAGAGACTTCATTATTATCCACAACCACAATATATTGTGGTTTATTAACAGAATTTTCAAAAGCACACACTATATCTTGTATATAAGGTATTCTTTCTATGCCCCTTGATGAAATACCCACTGCATATGTCTTGTCTAAACTGGATGGTTTATCTTTTTTTTCCATTTTTTACCTTTTTGGTTTTATTATATTGAACTTTTTTTAAATTTATTAAAGTATTATATTCATTTCGTGCATCTATTTTGAAAATAGTCAACAATATGCTTAACCACGACATCAACATCTGGTTTCCATCCTTCCTTAATTATCTTACAGTATGCCCCAAACCAGTTAGTCTGGTTGTATACCTCTTCGTTCTGTTTATTGCCCCACACAATGTGGTCTGTTCCACATCTACTGGCAAGGTGCATTGTGCCAGATGAACCCCCTACTGCAAGGTCTGAATTGCAGAGGATGTTAATACAGTCATTTATTGAAGTGGAGTTTACAAAGTTTTTAACACTCTTATCCGGCTTAAATGTCTTATTCTTGACAAGTCCGATAGTTACAACATTATAATTCATATCACATAAAATTCTGGTAAGCTCATTCCAATATTCAAAATACCAATTTCTATGTTCAGCCAATTCCCTGTCTCTAAGACATAATGTTATTGTAGGGACATCTGTTTTATTAAATTTCATGCCTTTGTCTGTGAATATAAGTCTATCTGCACACCCCTCTGTTAGCATCCTATTATTAAAAATCTTTAAACTATTATACCAAAAGGTGTTAAAAGAAAGTCCCTCTTTTTTGAGTATTTCAAAACAAGATGCTCCAAGTTCATTAAGCTCCTTTTGTAGGCCACCGTCAAACTTATCCCAAAGAAGACACTGTGACTCATGTTTGGGAACATCTATTTCCCTATATTCAGCAAAATTCCACAGAGCATCATATCCCTTTGAACCAAAAACTATACATCTTTTATAGTTGTTTTTATAAAAAATAGACCTAATAAGTGGCTGCCATGTAAAACAAAGCCACCCAAATTCACCCACATAGGGGCCTACCGCAAGAATATCACTTCTTTGTTGAATTTGATTATCCGGTTTATTTTGTTCTATTTCTATTTCTTTCTTGTTTTTTGCCATATTTATCCATTTATTCCTAAAACAGTAACCTCTATTATATCAAGTTCTTGTTCTATTTCAAGTTTATTTTTTATCTGTTTTTCTAGTTCTTTAACTGATTCTTCTGATATACACCAAGAATCTTCAAAAAAAAGAATCTCATTGCCAAAAGAGGGCATAATACTTCCGTCTATATAATATGCATAAGAAATAAACCTAAATTTTCCCTTTATTACCATAATTAACCATCCTTTTCCTGTGTTTTATATGATACCTTGCTTTTTATACGTCTAGGAAGGGCATTACACAATTCTTTAGGCCATCCTAATTTTTCTTTAAAATAGTTTCCAGCCATGGCCGCATCCTCACACTGTTTTATTGTTTTACCATAAGTAGTTATGTGTTGGTGATTTGTGTCTGGTTCATATGCAAATATAACCACTTCTGGCCAGTCATACTTATCAGCAATTTCTTTTGCTACTCTTATAGGTATGTTTTTCATTTTTGTTCTCCTTGATTGTTATTTTCATCCCTGATAATAAGTGGAAATCCCACCTTGTCTTTTAATAATGGGATTATCCATTTAAGATTATATATACAATTTTTTGGTAAGTCATCAACATCAGCAAGCAACACTGTTTCATCAGTCATGTGTTTATAATTATAGACATCTGTTTTTTCATTTAGATTGCCTCTAAAAACATAAACAACCCATTTTTCTTTAGATGAGTATAGTGTGATACAGTGTTCCCAATCAGTACTAAAAATGCCTGTTTCTTCTTTAAACTCTCTTATCATAGCTTCTAAAATATGTTCATTGGCTTCAAGTTTTCCCCCTATTCCATTAATTTTTCCTTTTTGCCATAGGGGTCTATTTTTGTTAATCAACAATAATCTATCCCCATAACAATTAAACATAAACCCTAAAACATATTCTTTATAATCATCCATCCTTATTTTCCTCAAAAGATGCGTCTATCACTTCTTGTGTATCAGTTTCAGTTGCTATTTTAGGCACATTCATAGAGGGAACATTGCTAATAATATTAATGGTTCCTATGTTATTATTTATACCCCCCTTCTCATTTTCCTTGTCTATCTTTGACATCTTATGTAAAATGTCTGCAACAACAGTGGCAGATGGTAACTTTATTTTGATAACTGGATTGCCGTATTTATCCAAACTAGAGGATACTGATTCTATAACAGAAGTATCAATACCTTCCGCTCGAAGTTCTTTAAGTGTCTTTTTACCGCTTAGATAGTCTTCAAAATCAGCTATATCCACATCCTGAAGGGATTTTAGCTTAGTTATAGCCTCATTCTTGATATACTTAATATCAGCTATATTGGTATTAATAATAGACGATTCTACTCTTCCTCTTATTATAGAATTTACTTTGCCTATGCCGATGTTTAATTTCTTTGCAATCTTGGCCTTGTTAAACCCATTCGTAAGAAACTCATATACCACACGAATATTAAGAACATTATCTAGTTTATCTATTCCCTCTATGGGATATCGTTTTTCAATGACCTTTAAAAGAACTTCCCGCTTTTTACTCTTAGTCAAAGCAAGTTTAGTCTTATTAGGAAGAATAATGCCAAACTCTGATGCTTCTTTATATTTTTCAGCCAAATTATCTCTATCCGGCTTATTATCTGGGTCAAAGGCATCTGGATTTATAGGGGCTATATCTGGTATGGGTGTTTCATCCATATTACTTTATTCCCAAAAATTCAAAGTCTAATTTTCTACACTTTTTATGTGATTTTTTAACATCTTTCTCATCATGTGTATTAGACTGCACTATAGCACTTCTTACTACATAAGATTCCCTTTTTTTATCTTTAAGGTAGTTGATAAGAATATGATAACATACTGTGGCACTATCAAAAAATTCTATGCCCTCTTTAGGATACTCATCTAACATCTTGTTAATCTTGGCACTGTTTTTATAAATATATTTGACAAAAGAAGTTATAGGAATATTAGCTTTTTCACCAAACTCTTTAATAAGTTCAGTAGATAGGGACAAGAGGAACATTTTACTGTATTCACCTGTCTTATTGAGTTCGTCGTAGTACCGCTGATAATCTCGTTTTATTCTTTTTGTCACGTCTTTTCCTATATTTTTATTGTAATTACTGCACCAGGCATACTTGTGGCAGGGTAATTAGTTATATTATCCACACTAACAGTTGTATATAATAAATAATTTTTTGAAAGTCTCCTCATAATCTCTAATATAATCTCATATCTTTTATCTTTAGCATGTTCTAAAATAAAAGAAGGATTACATTGTTCAAGATGTGTATGGTCTGAATCATCATCCGACTCCCCCCCATTTTATAAAAATAACTGAACTTTCTGGTGTATCCTTGTATACATCTAAATAACAGTCATGTTTTTTATAAGAACCCAAATAAATAAAATCTTTTCCATATGTAAGAGGTTCATATAGCTTGTTTATATTTTTAAATAATGGTATTGTTTTCATTTTGTTTCCTATATTTCTATTGTTGCTACCAAACCGTCTCTTGTTACATTTGGATAGTTTCTCACATTGTTCAAATCAACCGTTGTGTACACAAGCATCTCGTTAGACATGAGTTCTATAATCTTTTTAACAATAATATAAAACTTGTAATCATTTTTATGCATTAAAAAAGAGGGGCTACATTCTTCCATGTGTTGATGGTAGACATCTTCGTCTTTCTTGCCATGTCTTATGAATACAATAGAGCTTTGGGGGGCATCATCATATACCATAATATAACAGTCGCACCTCTTATATGTACCTAAATATACACATTCATCCCCATAGGAAAGTTCTGGATATATCTTTGTTGTTTTCTTAAATAATGGTATCGTTTTCATTTTAAATCCTTTAACTCTGCTAAATTGCCTTTTGTGTCAATTTCTTTAACTTCACTGTGTATTTTATCGGGCATTGTAACAAGATATGCCTTATCACAATACTTTATAATCTCTTTGGAATGGGTTACAAGAATTATCTGAATGCCCATTTCTTTAGATAAAGACTGTAAAAGACTTCCAAATGCCTGTTGCAATCCAGAAGACAACTGCTTAGTGGGCTCATCCAATATCATTATGGGACTTGTTCTATTAGATGATAGGACATAAAATGCCAATCTTAGTGACATGGATACAATATCCTCAAACCCGCCACCAGTCGAATCCTCAAGGGGCATTTTTATACCGTTTTTGATATAATTAAAAACAGCTTCAGTCTGGTTTCGTTTTACCACAAAATCTATTTCAAAACCATATTCTTCACCATATACAGACGTTAGGGCAGTTGATACAATAGATTCTATGCACTGTTTCACCTCTGTCTGTGTATACATAAGAACATGATTAACAATGTCAAGGGCTTCTTTTGCTACCAAAACTGAGCTTTCAGTCGTTTGTCTCCTTTGACTCAAACTGTTTAAACTATTCTGGGCAGCTTGTAAAGAAGCCTTTTTTGTATAAAGAAAATCCAGATATCTGGATTCCTCTTGTTTATTCTGTTTAATCAGATTATTCTGCAAGATAGGCATTGAGCTTTTTAATATCCTGTTCTATTTCTGCTGATAAAGCTATATTATCTTGCTCTATTTTAGCAATATTCTGTTGTGCATCAGATGTTGTTGCAAATCCCATTTCTTTAAGTTGTTCAGCATACTGCTGCTTTTTGGTAGTTGCTTCAATAATTTGACGTTCAACACGCTCGTTCTTTTCTTTAGCTTTTTGTAATATTTGTAGTGCGTCTTCCATATTTTCTTCCTATTCTATTATAGTCTTTTATTGACTAATTTGTTTACTTATTTTTTAAAAATTATAAAATATCAAAATGAATTATAATCAATGTGACTGGGGCCATTACAAGAAGTAACGTGAATAAAACCTCCATCAGAGGGGCAAAAACTGACCGCCACATCCTCATCAGATTCCTCTATTATCCGATGCATCTCCTCCATTAGTTTTAGCTTGTCGCTACCATAGGGGGATACGCATTCTTTTTTATTTTCATGTTGTTCTTGATTTGCAATATAAAAATCAAAGACGTGTCCCAATGATTTGGAATCTTCTTCATTATAAAACTCTGTCTCGAATCTATAGCAAATACGACTTACACCAACAGTTGTTGAATTTTTTAAAGTTTTTTCAAGTTTTTTAATAAACTCTTGTGTTTTATAATTAACATGTCTAAAAAATTCATCGCAACATCTCACTGTTATTAAAGTACTATTTGGTTTTTGTTTTAATTCCTTCATAAAATCAATAACTATGAGGGATATCAAACATTTTACATCTTTTTCAATCTTTTCAATTTCTTCCGTTGAGGGGTTCATTTTACTAATTCCTTTCAATTTGTTTTAGTTGTGTTTCAATGTATTTAATAAACTCAATAACTTCATTGCGAACATTATCTTTTTTGCAGTAAGTTTGCAGATTATCTGGAAAAGATATTTTAACCTGTCTATCCGATTGCAGTATCTTTAATAATTCACTGTAATCCCTTTTAATTTCTATTTTAGGGGTTTCCTGTATCAAAAACACATCTTCAGGTTTCTTATCAGTTACTTCAAAATACTCTAAAGACTTATTATCAGTATCATATATTGCCACTTTAGGTATTCTATTCATGTCCCTGTCTGCAACAGAAAGCCTAACAAGACTACCTGGATTCACAACAGTAATCCCATCTTTTTGATAATTATAAGGATAATGATAGTGGCCTACTATATATAGCGTATATCCTTTATATTTATCTATATATTGTGGTGGGTCAAATATCTGTTGATTGATAAACAACGGCTTATCCCCAACCATATCATGTGAAACAAGTATATCAGCATTGCATTTAGGTGTTTCACCATAAGAACAAAGGTCTACATTAATATCTGAAAAATTCTTAACAGATAGGTATATACCATGCCCAAACAGGGGGGAGTGTGTGCTGTTATTTAGCTTATCAATAAATGATAGAATCGACACATCTTTGTAGATAATACTGTGGTATTTTAGGTCATGATTTCCATGTATACAAAACATAGGAACATCTGGCAAAATGGTTTTCTTGGTCTGAAGGATATCAAATACAAAAGCATAATTAGGATGAATAGTGTCAAATAAATCACCCGTTTGAAAAATGTAATTAACACCCTGTTGTTTGAATATGTTTAAAGCATTTTCAAACTTCTTTAAACAAACCGAACCAAAATCCTGTTCCCCTCTGTTTACAGGGGATTCGGTTCTAAAGTGTGTGTCACCTATTATTCCGAACTTCATTATCAATACTCTCCCCATTTGCCAAGAGGAGTATATACATAAATGCCACTTTCATACATGCTGTGTGATTTTATATAGAAATCTATAGCAACATCGTTGGTTTTTGGTAATTCCCAGTAAGCACCACAAGGGCAAAACATTCTTTTGGTATAGTCAGACCATGTATTGGTATCTTTACAACACGGACATCTTTTAAAGGGCTTGGAAATTTCTTTTAAAGCGTGCTTTCGCATACCAATTATATCATTTTCTTTAAACTTTATACCGTCAAGAAAAATGTTCATTTGAGGTTTGTTCTTTCCTTATCTGTTCCTATTTCTTTTATTGCTAAAGCATTAGTAATATCATCTACTTCTAATACCAATTGTTCCACACCATCAGCAAGGACTAGAATATCATGCACAACTGGTGACATTAGTGCATCTTTTTCTTTCTTTAATATATGAGGATGTGCTTTTTTTTCGGCATCCAATTTAGAGACATATCCTAATTTGCTGGACAGTCTATAAATACAACTACCCAATTTATCTAATCTGTTTGCCAGATAACCAAGAGCATTCTCAATATATAAATAAACATCATCTGATGTGGAACTATTTGAATATGAAATACGCTTTTCATAATCAGCAGATACTAATCTAGCAACATCTTCCCCTGCTTTTTGAACTAAATCAACCAATTCTTGTCTTGTGATTTTTATATGTTCCTCGTTGTTTTTATGTGATTCTTCCATAACACTATCCTTTCATATATTAATTTATCTACCACAAAGGGGACATTTCCCCAATTCTTTCATCTTTATATCAAAATCATTTTTAGACTCAATTGCCTCTTTTTCAAGTGACTGACACAATAGATGCTGTTTTTTAAAACTTTCAAGCAACTGCTTCATTTTTATCAATTTAGTCTTATTTTGATTATATTCATCTATTTTCTTTGTAATGCTGCCAAAATCATATTCAATCCTAGTAGGAATATTAATAGAATTATAGGCACCTAACATCCTTTTTATTCTATTCACTTCTGCAATGTTATCTTTGTATTTGCCTATTCTACCACTTATTTGCTCAAAGTCAAGAACTTTTTTGGCAGGAATAGTAATATTTTCAAAATCTCGTAAAAGTGTTCGTATTTTGTTAATAATTTGCATATTTTCATTATATTTATGCAAATTATTTTCAAGATTGTGCAATACTTTTACATCTAGTGACAACTTCGGGATAACAATGGAATCATATTTATTTATGATATCCCCAAGTTTTTCTATTTCCTGAACACCCTTATCATGTTTTTCTACATTCTGCTTATATCTATTTAATATTTCTTCATACTCAACAAGAAAAGAAAGGCCTTTTACAATCAACTGCTGTTCTTTTATTTGTTCATCTATTGTAGAAAGTTCACTATTAAATCCCTTTAATTGGGATGCTATCTTTCTGGACATTTCTTCGGCATGTTCCAATTGAGTAAGGTCATTAATAGCAGATGCTAATTTTCCTCCGCTCATTGTACCTGGTAAAAGGTAGTTACTTTCCGATTGCGATTGAAAGTTAATATCCCCCATGTTAGTCACATTTAATACCTCATCGGGTACATTTGTGCCAATAGCAGACAACTTTTCACCATTTAGGGTGTAGTTATTGTCCTTTTTATCCCTATAACGCCCTATTATGCTATCATTCTGTTCTATTGTTACTCTGGTAAACTTTGCCCAATGACTAATATACGATATATTGTTGGGCTTATTATACCACAGTAATTTAAGGGCACGAAGAATAGCAGATTTGCCATGTGTGGATTCACCTACAAAGGCTGTAACCCCATCAGCAAGGTCAACTTCGGTGTCAGGGTGGGATTGGAAGTTCTCTATTTTAAGTGATTTAAGCATTTTTTATGTTCTAGACAATATTCTAAGATTGCTATTTGGGCTTGGTCAAAAGAAGTAAACCAGTTATTGGTGGCAGAAAAGCCTCTTCCATAAATTGCATAAGTAGATTCATGAATTTCAATACAGACATTATGATTCTTTTCTATCCATTCCCTACAGGCACGCTCAAGAATGGCGGCAACTGCCAATTCATTTATAATATTCTCTACGTTACCACGCTCATACCATGTTCCATCGCCATCATATACAAGCCAATCTATATCTTGTTCAAGAACTGGTATTTCTAGTTTTTTCATAAGCTCATATTTTTTAAGTGTTAAATTCATTTTTTAAACTTTCTGCCTTTTTTAGCAAATTAATCTCTGTTTTACAACAGTTCTTAAACTTCATTCCAGAACCACAGGGACAAACATCATTTCTACCAACCTTTTTAAAAACCCTCTTTATTGGTTTTACTCTTGGGCCATATCTGTATTCTAAACACCCTATACATAGTCCATTCCTGAACGCAAGGTTCTTTCCACAATCAACACACTTTTCTTTATGTGTGGGTGCCTCTTGTGTAATAGTAGTATCAGCCTGTTTTGTTCTTGTTTCAAAATCTGTGGTGTTTAGTATTGATTTTGTCTGCATTTATATAACCTGTGTTTCCTTTTTTCTAAAACTATGAAATAAGTTAGAAAAGATTGGAGGGTTTTTCTAACTTATTTTATACTATTATATCATATAATTCTAGTTTGTCAATATAATATTTTCAATTGCCCCAATCTAATTGACTGTGTTTTAGGTTCTTTTTTTCTATTTCCTCCAGTTTTTCACAAATTTCTTTATAATTCATCCAGTTTTCTTTATTTTGACCACTTTTTGAAAACTCTTTTAAATGTCTAACGCACCATTCATATTGATATAATCTGTTTTCTTTTAACCATTCGGCAAAAAATATGCCATTCTTATGTGCAGAATCCTTGCCAAATTTATGATGTCTACTACATAGGCAGATACCGACACGGGGGTCTAAGGATAGCAAATAATAAGCTTCTTTGGCTAATGTGTGATGTGCCTGTGTCTTTATGTCATTGCCACAAATACAACATTTATAGCCATCAAACTGTCTTACAATTCTTGACCAAAGTTCATATGCACGCCTCTTCCAATACATAGAAAATGGATTCTCACGGTTCTTTTCAAGTCTTGATTTCTTAACTTTCTTTGTATTGGGGGATTTTATAGTCTTTTTTACACGTTTACGTTTTGTTGGTTTTTTTGGTTTTGGCAGTGTCATTTTATTACTAAAATCCTTGCATATAGTAGCAGAATAGATGAAAAAGGAACTTCAGTTTGGTTCTGATTCTTCTAAACAAAAAAAAAGTGATTTGTTAGCTTATTAAAAGAATTGCGAATGTTAAAACCTCTTTTTACGCTGTTTAATAGTGTGCATCTGATTCCAAACCCTTTCCACATCCACTATTAACTCATTTTCAAGATTCTTATCCTCAACATATGCAACAGCATCCTCTAATCCCTGTCCCATTGATTCTTCGCCCCATTTATACCAAGAACCTGATTTGCTTACAATAGGCTTGTATGCATCACAAAACTGCGTAATCTCTTTATCTTTTAGGCCATCTCCTAGCAGAAATTCTATATTACATCTTACATCATCAAGACCGAAGTCCCATAGGCAAATATAGGGGACACTCTGACAAGGGGAATATGTCTTATTTTTTTCGGTAAAAGCTGTTACCTTAATGCCAGCCAACGTCTCTATTCCATAAATATTCTTGACATTTACTTTACCACCTGATGTCAAGTTCACTCGAATAGATGCCATGAATTCTGCGGCCTTGCTTCCAACTGCTATAACAGACTTGCCCATTCCACTTAGATTTGCACGAACCTGGTCTACAAAAACAATGGTAAGCTGGGCACTGTTTAGTCTTTTTATATACTTTCTAAATCCTTCCGACATCTTTTTGTTCTTTTCACCACCAAAAGTGCCATCTTCCATCTTACGCTTAAGTTCGGCAGCAGATGTGATGGCAGTAATAGAATCGACGCACATTACAGCAGGACTTGATATTTCTCCCTTTTCTATACCCACAAGTACAGTATCAATATAATCATCCCAAAGGGATTCAACTGTTTCTGGACTAAAACAGGCAAAATTAGTAGAATTAGCCTTTATATTGGATGTTATCATTGCTTTGATTGCAGTAGACTTGTTTTTGGGCTTATTTTGTGCCTCTTTTTCTTTGCTAACCATATCAGCTAAAAAAGCATCATCAACATAATTACCTACATCGCATCCAAAAACCGCCCTAGCCCTATCAAAATCAAAAGAACCTTCAATATCGCACATAATAGCGGTTCCCCCTTTGCGAATAGCGTCACCCATTATGGTCTTACACATAATGGACTTACCAGTAGAGGGCTGCCCATGAAATGAAACAACACGTCCATAAGGTATTCCACCATTAGATTTGCCTGAAATACCTAAATTAAGCAGGGTGCTTCCTATATTCAGATATCCAGTAATTTCCTCTGATTCCCTGCCTTCTGTAGAAAGGGATTCCGAAATTGACTTCTTTTCTGGGATTATGCTTGTTTCAGTTTTTTCTGCCATATCCTCATCCACCACAACATCATCATCACTAATTTCATTCATTTCTGTTTCAGTTTGTTCCATATTGGAACTATCTGCTTCTTTATTTTTTTTAGGTCTTCCCATTTTTAATCTTTTCCTTATGTTTTATTTAACAGTATTGGACATGACAACCCATTTTTCAGAACTGCTTGATTCTATATGACAAGGCCATATGATAAAATTTAATAGTGGCTGTGGTTTATAGTGTTCTATAATAAGGCAAAATACCGACGGTTGTTGTCTCTCTTGTAGTCGCGTGTATTTCATTGTTTCTTTGTAAGGGAGTTCAACATCATATGGCAGTATTTGTGTTGTTTTGATTGTTTGGGTTACAGAAGTATTTTGGTTTTTTTCGACACCATACTTTATTGAAAAAGCTGTTACAGTCCATAACCAAGATAGGCTTGTACATAGTAACACTACGGATGCTGCAAACAAAATCATATCCGAGTCCCCCTCCCATATTCCATAAATCAAGAGAGCAGCCACAATCAATATAAAAATAATAAGTAACATTTGTTATTCCTTTGTCAATTCGTTGTCATCATCAAAACTATCATTATTCAACTTGCTTATATCTGAACAATTAAAGTAATTTGACTTGTAAAGCTCTGTTTCCACCTGTATCATTGACTTCTTTTGAAGAAACGCTTGATAAAGTGCATTAGCAATATCTGCCTCATAATCAGCATTAGCCTGCTGTAGTTTGGCTAGCTTAACTTCTTTAGAATTGATGACAGCGGCAGAAATGGACGATTCTGTAACCTTGTCAAGACCATAAGCATCTGGATTTTGACGAACTGACAGTGTGACAGCAGCCTCTACCTCATCCACGTGTATCTTAGCCTGTTTAGCAATCTTCTTTGCCTCTGCTGCAATAATTCCAGCCTGTTCACAATAAACTGGTTGTGACATTGCTTCCACATGCAATTGTTGTAAGTCTATGCCAAGCCTGTTTTTAAGTTCTTCTATTTTTTTATCGTTTTCCATAATTTATTTCTCCTTTTATCCTATCACTGCCAAAATGTTTTCTTGGTCAAATACTGAATATTCAGTGTTCATGCCAACCTTTATCTTAATGGCTGCATATTCCCTGAATATAACTCTATCCCCATCCTTGACAAGTGATTGTACAGTATTGCCATGTTCATCTTCATATGTTGAATTACAGGCAATAACTGTACCCATATACCGGGGATTCTTGGTATTTTTAGGAATATAGATGCCCCCTTTAGTAATCCTATCAGGGGCATCTACTTCCACAATCACCTTGTTTTTAATTGGTTTAATTTTCATAAGTTTTTCAATTAAAAGAGAATATCTTCTGGGTTGACATCCTCACCTGGTGTATTTTCTACATTTGTTGGAGTACCCCCTGCTATTCCTGCTACATTCTGACGTAGCTTTTCAAGAGCACTTGGAGTTGGTTTGCCAGAAAGACCAAAATCAATATTATTAATGACTTCCTCTTTCTTTTCAACAACCTTTTCAGGAGATTCAGCTTGTGGTGTTGAAAAATTCTGCATAATCTGTGCTATTTCCTCATATGTCTTGAAAACAAGAATATCAGTATATCGGGGAACATTGCGGAATTCTTCTGGCACTGGTGTATCTGCCTTATCATAATCCAGTCCTACATACTTAGTATCAAGAGGCCCCTTGCCTGTACGTTCAAATCCTAGTACAAAACAGGAATCATAATCAGCAAAGTCATTATATCCCCCACTAATCTTGGATGACTTTGCTATAAGTTCCCTATAAAGACCTGATGGCCATAGGTAATAAAGAATCTGCTTTTGGGATGCCTTTTCATCTATAACCCATGACAGGTATTGCTTGGGGTTCTGTGATTTAGTTTCCACATCATAACTATAACTCTGTAACTTCTTGGCCTCGTCTAATAGTTGCTGATACGGTTGATTTTCTCGCTTTAGTGTAAACGCCTGTTGTAGTCTTTCTGCTGACATCTCACAAATTGGACAACGTCCTTCCATAATTTCAGCAGGAACCTCAATACCATAACGAGAGAACACTTCTTTCATCTTGGTAGGACATAAAATTGAATGTGTTGTATCCCCTATTTTAATATAGTGTACAAATAATTCTAGTCCATATCGTGTACTGTCCTCCGCTTGAGCGGCCAGAAGACGCATAATAATCTTTTTTGAGTGGCCTGTTATTGTCTTTCCAGTTTTTGCGTCTACAACATCCTCTGGTGTTGTAACCATCTTACCAATATTCATTGCCTCGAGTCTGTCTTCTGATACAATGAATTGACTACCAGTCCTTATATTCATTGTTGCCACATGTGCGGTCTTGTCTGTCTCGATGTTGTCTACAAATCCTTGTCGCATAATACTCTAACCTTCTTTCTTTATTTTAGGGATATGTGGTTTAATTTGCATTCTGTACACTCGTACATTTAACTTTGCATTACTTTCCTATTCCCTATTTATATTATATACCTAATTTTTCAGTTTAAACAAGTATTTTAAAAAATATCAACTATTTCTTATTTCGTCTATTTGTTTGTTTAAATATTTAATGTCTTTTTCTATTGATTTGACATATTTTAGCATGTCTTTTTGAACTTTAAGCAGTTTTTCAGTATTCTTTATTTTTGTTGGAAGTACTGATATATTTTCAACCTTTGCTTTTTTACTTCCTGATTCAAGATATTCTAATTTAATATGTCCATCATATCCTGCTCTAATGGAATAAATATGTCCGTTTATATCGCCAAAATCCTTATTATATTTCTTGGCTATTATAATAATTTCATATATTTTTTGTGTTTTTTCTTCCATTTGTCTCTCAATTATACCATATTGTTTTATTTTGTCAAGCATAAAATATATTTATTTTTTATAATTTTTAATATATTCTAAAATAGTATTTCTAAGGTCTTCCTTATGTTCAAGTACACCCATTTTCTTTTCTTCAATGGTGTCTTTTACTACAAGATCAACAATCAGAACTCGGTTCTTTTGTCCCTGTCTACTTATTCTACCTATACACTGTTCTCTGGCAACAGATGACCACCCATTTGTGAAAAATACCATTACGTCACAAACGTCCTGTAAACCGTCAAGTCCTGTTCCTGCCGTCTTGGGGTGGGCTATAAGTACCTTATATTCGTCATTCTTAATAAACAACTCTATATTGTGCTTCTTCTGCTTGTCGTTCACCCTCCCTGACATTTCAACACACTTTATTTTAAGTTTCTTGCAAAGGGCGTTTATCATGTCAGCTTCCTCATTAAACTCATGCCATATAATGACTTTTCGTTCTATCTGAAGAAGAAGTTCTTCAAGTTCATTCAGCTTATTAGACTTTATTTTGACAACTTCACCATTCTTATCATAACAAAATCCAGAAGGAATTTGAACCAACTTGCTTGTTTTAGTAAGCATGGTTACAGTACTTTCCTCACTACTTCCTTTTATAGATGTTTTAAATATATCAGATTGTATTTCAGTTTTAAGTTCTGAAAGAACATCTGATAGAAATCTGGTCTGCTCTGGAGTAATATCAACATTTATAAGCTGATATACTATTTCTGGCAAATCAAGGCATTCCTCACGGCTGAATCGTATTGTCACATCCTTAATTTTTTCAAGTATTTTCCTCTGGGAAGATGGTTTTATATACCAATTAAACTTATCCCAGGGTTTCTTATAAAAATAGTTATTAAGAAAATACCAATAATTGTCTCCAAGTGTTGCTCCATTGTCTAAAACATAGTATTGTGACCACAAGTCCATTTCGTTATTACAAACGGGAGTTCCGGTCATAATAATAACTTTTTGACAAAATCCTGATACAGCGGCACATAGTTGTGATTGAATTGCTGCTTTATTCTTGCAATTATGCGATTCATCTATAATAAGCCCATCAAAATTAGCTTGTTTTATAGATTCAGTATCAATAACTGTCTTTACCTTCCCATTTCTGTCCTCAAATTTTTCCATAAAAAGGGGTTTAAGTCCCTCATAATTAATAATATAAAAACCTTCTTCGCCTGTTTCAAGAATTTTCTTTCTTTGAATTGCCGTGCCTTTAAGGACATATAATGGTGATTTGGTATGCAGTGTTATTTGTTTTACCCATGAATTCACCACACCGTTAGGGCAGACAACAAGAACTTTCTTTGTCTTCCATAACTGGTGCATATAAAGGGAATTAAGTGTTTTTCCAGTGCCTATGCCATGATTTATGGCAATTCTATTTTTTTCAAGTCCCCAAAGTAATGTAATATACTGGTGGCGATTAGGTTTTGTTCTAAATCTGATATCCTTAAATATTATTTCAAGGTCTTCTTTTGATAAATCCAAGTAGTTGATGCTCATGGCAAGATCTCCGATGATTTCAGTTGAACAGCCTTTTCTGCACCCTGATTTAGCGGAACACCAATATGCCGCACGGTTGAAGCACTATGTTCAGCCGCTTGTCCATAGATAAGTTTACCCCTGGCAGATATATTAAAGGCTGCATTAGAGTCTCTATGGTCAAAGTGAGTACACAAACATTTATATGTCTTTCCATTTGGTTTGTTGATTCTACCACATCTTGAACAAATCTGGCTTGTATAAGCTGGATTTATAAAATAGAGGGGAACACCAAGCAAAGTTGCTTTATACTCTATGAAGGTTTCTAATTGATAAAAAGACCATTGAGATTTTTGAACATATCTCTTGGCTTTACCTTTTTTTGAAATTTTTCCTAAATCCTCTAGTACAATAGCAAGACAATGTAATTTGGCATGGTCAACGATAGAACGACTCACTCTATGATTTATATATTTAATCCTATTTGACTGTTTTCTTCTTATCTTCTTTAAAGCATTTTTTGCCCCTTTCTTTTGTAAATTCTTTCTTCTATTACGAAAATTTTTAGAAATCCCTGATGTGTCTGGTCCAAACTTTCTAACTTTACCAGACATGGGATTAGCACAAACAGCCACATTGCCCACACTATTCCTACCAACACCAAGAAATCCTCTGACTTCTTGTTTTTGTAAAACTGGTGTATTGTAAGAACATGACATAAACCATTTTCTATCCCTCTTAAAAAACTCTACGTGTCTAATAAACCCAGAAATGGGCTTAGGAAATGTGGCATGGATCAATACTTTTTTAAAAATTGATGGTATTTTAATACCCCCGTCTACAATCTTCACTTGTTTTCCTTTGTCCCCACAAATAGGTAGAACTAGGTTTTTAATCTTTTTAAGTTTAATATTTTTCTGATACTTTGAAATAAGACTCTTGGCAAGAACACATGGAACTTCTTTATAATATTTAGAAGAGGATTTAGTTTTATCTTCTAGCATTCTAGTAACACAAACAGAGGACTTTTGATATAAATCATCTAAAATAGGAAACAAAGTGTGGGGGATGACTATCTTAAAGGGAAGACACATAGTATGTCCACTCCCCTTTATTACATCATTTTCATTTATTTGTTTAATTATGTTCATTTTAGTCTAAATCCTGCCCAAATACACTAAATGCCTGTTCATCTTTTTCCTTGCCCAACCATGAACTACAACCTGTTTTACCTATTGTAAGGCAATGGCTAAAGCTACATGACACGTTTTGTATACCATTTCTATTAGCAAGAACCTGTATCTTACCTATGTTTAGTTTCTGTTTATTGTTACACCCTATAACAGCAAGTGCTAAATCTACGTTGCCTATTTTACGCTTATCCTCAGAAATATCCTTCATATTTATTTCATTGGCATCAAGTGCATCCGCTGTAACCTGTGATGCTGTGGCAACTAGACAGTTCCGTTCTACTGCCATTTTTCTTAACTTCAGATAAAGATTATTAAGCTGGTCTCTGGTTTCTTTGCCATACTTGGATTTATCCATAATATCTGCATAATCGGTTATAATAACATCAGCAGTAATCCCCTTTTTAATCTCAAGTTGATTAAGACACCTTTCCATCTCTGCCACAGTACAGGTGTCAGGAGGATATTCCATTAGTTCAAGATGCCCTTTATATGCCTCTCTATATTTGGTTCTAATGTTTTTTACCTTTTCATTATTGCCATAAAGAGATTCTACCTTGGCATAACCTGGTTCAAAGGACTCGGTATTGGGATTATAAGTAACATATGTAACAGGTTCCCCGACACGCTCTGTACCAAGTCCTGTCAACATCATATCAAAACGTTGGCATAAAACCTCTTGGGACACTTCGTGTGAAAAATAAACAACATTTAATCCATGTTCTATTGCAGTTTTGGCAAGGTGCATGAGTGACCAGGTTTTCATGCCCTTGTATCCTGCCAAAAACACAATTAAGTTCTTTCGCCTATATCCCCCAATTAAAGTATCTAGTGCGTCATATCCCGTGTGCATAAGATATTCTATTTTCTGTCCACGAATGTCTATATCTGAGAAATCATTAAAATAATCATAACCCGCCGTCGTTTTTTGAATACCACAGGAATTAACCTTGTTAATTATTTCCTTAGCTTCGTCGTAGTTCTTGTCCACAATTGCCTTTGTAAACAATAAGGCTGCTTCCTCATATGCCCTTTGTTGTATAAATCCATCAAGTTTATATAACACATATTCTTTTGTGGCCTGTGTGTTTATAATCTTTTCAAGTAGTTTAATATATAAATTTCTATCATCTACCGAAAGATTGTTTGTCTCAAAATAAGATATTATTTCATCCTGAAAATGGTCTTCGGCAGCCTGACTGAAGTTATTAAAATAATTCAGAGCTATTTTTGATAGAGTTCTTGAATAGCTTGAATTAAAATGCTTTGGTTCTATTTGCCCTACCACAAGTCTGCAAAACTCCGTATCCGAAAATAATAGCTTTAGAATACTGTTTTCCAGATGTGGATTAAGTTCTTTACTGTTTTCTTCCATGTTTTACTAAATACTTTCTTTTATAACCACTTTATTGGCAATGATTTAACGTATTCTTCCCCCAGCACATCCGGGTCTTTGCCATTTAATAATACCATACCTGTTTCAAAAAAGCAACTTAATTCTGCTCTATATTCTATATTTTCCTTCATTGCATCAAGGTCATAGGTGAAAATAACTGTTTCAACATTCATATCAAGCAAGACCTGTATCTGCTTTTTGCTAACCATTTTGCCAAAGGTGGCAACAGCATTTGAGTTCATTCTCCATGCGTCAAAAATACCCTCAACTACATAAACTGGCTTTGTTGTATCTATATCAGTGGTATAGAGATATGACTTCAAATCAACCCCATAAGGGGTATCATATTTCTTTTTAACATCGTCAAATATACTTCTTGCCTGAAAGCAAACTGGAATATTGTTCTTATATATAGGGAGTACAACTCTATTAGCATATTTTGAACCTATTCCACAATAAGATGCTCCATATTTTTTGCATGCATCTATTGAAATATTTCTTTTATTCAGATAATTAAGTAATTCTGGATACATAACAGCAGTATGCTCGTTTATTATTATACCCGGAATCTCAATAGAATTGTCATTATTTTTTATTTTTTCTTCTACTTCAACAGGTTTATTGGCATTAAGCATGTTTCTGACTTGAGAAAGAAGGTCTTCCTCTGCATATAAGTCTTGTCCAGAAAGGACTATATAATCCTCACGAGATATGCCTGTAAGAGCATTAAGGATTTGAAAAAGATTTCCCCTTTTATCACATCTAAGGCATTTAAAAATACCACTTTGTTTAGAGATACCAAGAAGATGTTCGTAATCGGGCAGATGTCTTTGTCTGGAAACGCAAAAAGGGCAGTTGACATTCCACCACTTTGTACTATCTTTGACCTCAATACCACATTTTTCTAAATATTTTTTTACATCAAATAACATATTTATTTTAATAATTCTGGATTATCATAGTTATTGCCGACAACGCTTAACCATTTATCTGAACCCTCTAAACTTTCCCCATATAAGCATCTAAATCATCTTGACGAAAACGCATGTGTTCACCGGTAGTTTTGAAAGACTTTATCTTTCCGTTGTTGGCAAGCGTCTTGAGCGTGTTGATTGACACTCCCAAATACTCGCTTGCTTCTGTGATTTTATAGATTTTCATACTTCATTGCCCCAAACATCCCAGCCGTCCGTCTTTTGTCTGGCAAATAGCTCTATTCTGGGTAAATCTCCAACCAACTCAATAATTCTTTTTTTTGCTTCGTCTGGCTTTTTACTATGTCCTTCAATGGGCGTGTCGATTACAGAATGAACACCAGCATTTATTCTTTTTGGCTTTCCTTTAGTTGCAATCAAGCATAGTTCTGCATTTGCTCTTGTCCATCTACCCATACCCAAAAACCATGTATTGCTTTTTTTGTTTCTTTTAACCCAAGTAAAAGCAACTGTTTTGTACTCAAAGCCCCATTTTTCTATGAGTTCCCAACACTCATTTAGTTTAGGCATAGTAACCCACAAGAAAAGAATGCAGTCTTTATCTGCTATATCTGAAACAGGTAGGTTATCTATCCAGTCTTTTTCTTGAACTTGGTACTTACACCCAGCACCACGATTACCAGCCAAAGCTTTATCTCTGTAACTCCACGGCGGGTCTGCATAAATTATTTGATATTTTTTATCTGGAAACGGTATTTGTTCCATCTTTCAGCTCCTTAACTAATTTCTCGTATGCATCAACAATCTTCTGCACATCATCAACAGATATTTCTTTTTCCAAAGGCTCGAAGAAATAAACCTTCTCATCCTCTGTCTCAAAATACTCTTTTGTGACTTTGATTACTTTCATCTTTCACTCCTATATTATAATGTATTTTTGGTTAAAAAGCAAGTGATTTTAACCGATTTCTTTTGATTTTGTTGGGTTTTCATAAGCAGTTAAAACCTCCCCCTCATTCCATCCCCCATTCTCATTATAACTAGCAATGGAAATCAAATATGGGGGGTCGACGTATACAAAATCATTGTTAGACAGTTTTTCTACTTTAATTTCCTCAAAAGATTTACTAACAAAATCAATATTTTTTATTTTACTCAGAAAAAGAACCAATCTTTTTTCAAGTTTGCTATTAAAATCACTCCTGTTTAGTCCAAAAGGCATATTATATTCCAATTTAGAATTAAATCTTATCATATTATTAAAACAATAACATACCAAAACATATAAATCAAGGGGATTTTTATATTTATTATATTCATTCCTTAATTGTAGATATCCATCCTTATTGGTCTTAGATAAAGAATACAATTTTATTTTTGAATAAATGTGGTTATAAACATCATCGGTACCCTTTATTTTCATCTCGTTATATAAATCTATCAAGGGTTTGCATATATCATTGGCCACTATTTTTTGAGCTTCTACATTCAAAATAACATCTAATCCCCCACAAAATAAGTCCACAAAACAGCCTATATTTTTTGGAAATAATGGTAATATTTGAGGCAAAAGCCTATACTTGCCACCGGTATAATTCAAAGGGGATTTTATATAATTATTTTTCAAAACATCCATCACAAGTCCAAATCATTTCTTTTGTTTCTTTATTCTTTGTCTGTCTACAATAATCTGTTTTTCCACACGTATCACAAACGTGCATACCATAATCAAGTATTTCTGACAGTTCCCCCATATTCTTGCCAATACTGAACTCTACATCCAAAGGAACTTTTTTCATAAAATCCCATCTTACCTTGCACATGTGTTTTTTAACAATCTTTAAAACATTATTTAACTCTTCTTTAACAAAATCAATAAGGATACTATCATGAATCTGCCCCACAATTATGGATTTAAGTCCCAGTTCTTTCAATTCAGCATTGATATCATGGAAACTTGCCATAAGACACTGAAATGATATTCCCTGTATATTGCCATTGAATATCTTATTTCGTGTCATAGGGGCATACATGCGATATCCTATTGCATTGGTAATATAACCATTTTCTTGATATAAGTCAAGTAAATTATTTTGCCATTCACGAATTTCAAAATGCTTTGTCCAGAACTCATCTTCAACTTTCTTTATCCACTCCTCAGATAGTTTTAGAGCATTCGCTATTGGTTTATAGAATGAACCATAAACTAATGGGAATACCATCATGTTTTTAGCATTTTGGCGTTCTGTCTTGGATATGTCACCACCATCTTTGGCGTAGATATTGGCAGCCCAATACCTGTGAACGTCGCCATCCGATAGAATAAATTGCTGTAACTCATTATCATCACTACACATAGCAATAAAACGCATTTCAGCACTAGCATAGTCAACTTCAAGCAGCCCATCATTCCGTGCAATAAGTGCTTTTCGTAATTGCTTCAGATAATCGTCATGCTTAGGAACCTGTTGAATATTTGGGTCAACACAACTACTTCTGCCTGTTACAGTCGTATGTATAAGGAACGAGGGGTGAAGATATCCATTCACATTCAATTTCTTCCAGTTCTGTATAAAACCGTTAAGTTTTATGGCCTTTGCCTTTGATTTGCAATTATTAAGAAAATCCACAACTTCCTTGTTATCCTTGGCCTGTTCAAGAACATGGTCAATAGCATCATCATCTGAAGCAAAATACTGAAAATTATCCCTGTTGCTAAGGGATACATTGTCTTCTTCACCACTCGTTGTTCTCTTTAGAGGCTTATAGCCTAGCATCTTATAAAGCAGCTTCTTTAGTTTCTTTTCTGAACCAGAATCAAGTTCCTCACCATATTTAAATCTATATTGCTTATAAAGATTGCAACTTCTCTCTATTTCCAGACAGCTTTCAGTATCATCATTGCACATCTTTTCAAGTTTTGCCATATAATCCAAATCAAGACGAATGCCTCTGTATTTAGCATCAGTCATGTCTTTTATACATTGCGTGTACAATGTTGCCACATAAGCCGATTCTTGTGGGATTTGTTGTACAAGGTCATTAACCCATTTCATTAAATATCTGGTATCAAGAGAGTTATATTTACATACCTTTTCTAAAGGGGCGGCAATCAAATTAGACTGGTCAATATTTTCATCATAATTTGTGCCATATCGCACATAACATTGAAATTTCTGACCACAAATACCTCCAGCACGATTATCAACAATGTGTTGTATTGTCATAGGGTCAAATATGACATTATTAATCTCTGTGTTCAGTTTACATCTGCTAGCCATGTCCTCATAGGCGGAGTTTTGTATAATCTTTGGCCTGTCAGATTTTAGCCAAATAGATAACAATATATCTATTTCTTTAAGTTCCTTTTCCTTAAACGGTGTTTGAGGATGATAAAGTGGTATAACCCACCCCTCTGTTTCATCAAAAGAAAAGGATGCTGTTAGTAGTTTATAAGATTCTGAAAAGTAATCAAGACCAGTAGCTTCATAGTCAAAGCCAACAGGGGCTTCATTCTGCATAAGGACATCAAAGAAATTTCTTACATGTTCTATATTGGAAATAATATAGTTGCCATTGTTTTCGTCAATTCTACGGTCTTTGAATATATATTGAAGTCTGTCCAGACCTTTTTCTATTGCATTATCTAATACAAAAAAGTCCATGACTTTCTTTTTACGTCCATCAGGATATGTACCCTCTATAAATAAATAGGGTTCTTTTACACAAACAACAGGACATCCCCATGTGTAACTTGGTACAATGTATCCATGACTATTAAAAGAATTGACACTAACTGGAGCATCATATAGAACTGATTGAATAGGTAGATTGCCAAAGGCAAATATTAAATCAGGATTAAATTCTTTTAAATCTTGTATAAACAAAGGCTTACAACATTCCATCTGTTTTTTGGTATATTTTTGATTGGCAGCAAAGAAGCTATTATGCTTCTTGTTGTGTGATGGGCATCGCATCACTGTAAACTTTTTACAATCTCGTTCAATATCTATATGATATTTGGCAAAAACCTTCTTTAAAAATCTAGTTTGTCCCCCACACATAATATCATTAAGAGCATCTTCAGTTTTACCCACGTGGTCAAGAACTAGGGCAATTTTCCTTAATCCCCTGCCAGATGGTTTCATATTAGGGTTGTGTGCAAAACCCGACAAACCACAGGTTCCACAATCAAGGTTCTTTTTGTTAATGAACATGTCATTATCCACAGAAAACAACATGCCATTATGCGTATTAATATTTAAGTCGCTTAAATCCATGTTTATTATACTCTTTTAGTTATTAAGTAGATGTGTGTCTTCTAATTCATCATTTATATCCCTTGTATCCTTCTTTGTATAGGATACATCGGTGTAAAACCTCAAAACAGCTTCACAATTGGGACACTCTATGACTTGATTTTTCCAGCCACTGTCATATGTTTCCCACCCATTTTGTACTTTATCACAGACAGGACATTTAAACCATGCAATGTAAGTCGTCTTCTTTTCTTCAATATAGTCAATATTGTGTTCAGTCATTATTCATTTCCTTTATTTTTTCAGTATATGACACAACCGTCTTACCATCTGGTGCAACTGATACACCCTGAATACATTTTCCACGTAATTCCAGCAAATCTACTGATATTTCTTCATAATCATGTATTCTACGGTCTACAAAAAATGTTATCTTTTTTACACGTTTTGAACGCTTTACACGTTGTTTTTCCATGCAACACGCTAACTTTCTTTATTTTAAGCAACATCTACGTCTTCATCAAAATACTCGTTATCATCATAAGATTCATCGCCCAATTCAAATTCTTTACCACATTTAGGACAGGCAATAATGTCACCCTCCTCAAAAGAATCATTTATTTTTTCTATGAACTACTCGCCAGCAAGCTGGCTGAGTTTCTTCCTTCGTAGAATTTTCTTGTTATTACTAACAGTGGATTTTTCTCCAGAAGCGTTTATTCCCGTAGTTCCTACGGTATTTTCGGTATTTTGAGTTTTGTTTTTGTAAAAAACAAAACTCTAATTATATGTATAATAACTATTTCTTAGTATTTTGTCAATGTAATACTAAGACAGCAATTCATCCCCGTAGCTAGCTACTGGGGATTTCTTGCTGAAGAGATTAAAACACTATTTAGTCTATCTTCAGTTATCTTTAAATACGATTCATTTATTTCAACACCTATAAAATTGCGATTGTTTAATAATGCCATTTTTCCTGTTGTACCCGAACCCATGAAAGGGTCGAAGATGGTATCATTTTCATTTGACCATGATAAAATATGGTCTTCAACAAGTTTTTCTGGAAACACCGCAGGATGCCCATTCTTAACCTGCCCTACTGAATATTCCCAAATATTTGGAAGAATCTTTTCTTGTCCAGTTTCCCTGTAATATGTCCTGTCCTCAACTCTCATAGACTGGGACATATCAAGAAGTTTTCGTCGTTCTTTGCCATATTTTTCCATTTTTCCGGCATATTTACATGGCATTTTTAAGGGATTAAATGTCTTGGGTTTGCCTTTTGACCACACAAACATATACTCAAAACACTGTTCATATCTATTGTGTGTCAGAGGGACATAGTTAATTTTTCTATATATCATTGTGTCATGCAGATTCCATCCAACTTCTTTTGCATAAAGGGCTTGCATAAAACTTGTACCACTTTCACAACCATTTTTTGTAGAGTCCCCTACAACCCAAACCACAGTTCCCCCTGTTTTGGTTATTCTATAAATTTGTTCAATGCAAGGCTTCCAAATAAGTTCACCCCACGTTTTATCTATGTCTTTTGCATAGGATCTCAATTGGTCATAAGGGGGTGACGTAATAGTTAGGTCAATACTACTAGCATCCATTTCTTTCATTTTGCTAACACAATCACCCAATATTAACCTATAATCACACATATTTAATCTACCCTCTCTATTCTTTCTTTAGCATCATTATAGTATTTTTCACACAATTCCACACCTATAAAACCTCTATTTAATTTCTTACAAACAACTCCAGTAGTTTCACTTCCCATGAAGGGGTCAAGAACTGTATCATTTTCTTTTGAAAAATTAAGTATAATAGATTCTACTAACTTTTCTGGAAACACTGCGGCATGTCCTTTTATCTTGGAAGTACCTCTGTTTATTCTTAAAATATTCTGCATTGTGCCCCTATCAAAAATAGCATTTTGTATAACTCTTCCGGCTTTTTTATCATTTTCTAAAATAAGTATAAGTTCATAAGCACTATTCAACACCTTTTCGTGCATAGCAGGTTGTCCAAAGCCCTTGTCCCAAACTATAATATCTTTGATGTCCTTATTAAAATCACCAATTAGTTTAAAAAATGCTTCTTTACTGCCTGTAACTATCTGAAAATTATAGGCAACTACTTTAGATATTCTAAGCATTTCCAAAAGACATGCCTTATGAAATTCATAAAATTTATCTATTGGCAGGGCATCGTGAAATTCACTGTATTTCTTACTAAAATGTTCAGATTTTTCTCTAGTAGTATACTTACCATTGCATATTCGTGTACGCATATTGTATGGTGGGGATGTAAGAACCAAATCAACTTGTTTATCTGGGATAGTTTTCATCACATCAAGACAATTTCCACATATCAACTTATATTTTTCAGTATTTATAATATTTTCCATAATTTTTTAATCCAGTAATATATTCTACCACATATTGTTCAAACTGTCAAGAACTTTTTCATGCCCCCACCATTTTCTTGATAACCTGTGGACACTTATCCTTTGTAATCAAATCACTTATTAGACTTCTGGGTGAATAACTGCTTCTATATGTATTTTTAACAGCCTCTAACAAACACCTAACAATATCATCCATTGACACAGTATAATACATCGAAAAGCTATCATGTGCCTTTTTACAGTAAACTGCGGCAAGCCTAAAATCATTGTACATACTGTTGGATGAGTTTAATCCATATTCTTTTCTACCCAAGAACTCTTTTGCATAGGCATTAGCAATTTTAATAGTTAGTTCAGGATTATCATCTTTCACATTGTTTTTCATAGCCCACCAACGCTTTTCAGTTATTTTAAGCAAAGATGTCAAAAATGTGATAAGAGACTTGTAAGCATAGTCAAACCCATTAGAAATATTAATACCTCGCTTACATGCAATTAAATACTCATCAATAAAGGACTTAAGTTCATTTAGATTATATTTTTCAAAAACCTGTTTAAATGTTGTAATATTTTTGATAAGCTCGTCATACACAATAGGGTTGTTTCTGTCACTGGCCTCAAACAAAGATATGACAGGATGTTCATTCCAATAACGAACAAGGCTCTCATAATCTGGATGAACCTCTACTTCCTTTAATTTCTTTTTGTGTTTTTTCTTTCTTTTAATCGAAATATGACAACTTCCAACAAAATCCTCTGAATTTAATAAGGCGTATTTTGCCTTATCAGTGAGCTTTATTTGAATATAGAAGTTGTTGTCATCAATAGAGTTAGATTCAGTATTAGAATTACTTATATCACCATTAATATTCGGCGGGGAGTCCGTAACATCATCTTTTATGGGTTCATTCCCAGTTTTATATGTAATATCATCTTTTTCTAGCATGTTTTTAATAATAACACAATTTTTTTGATTGTCAAGAAGAAAACAATAAAAATTTTAAGGTGTTTCATGTACAAAATAGAAAATGCAATAAAACACATTTAAATCATTTCTAAGCCTATCAATTTTTAAAACCCATAGTAAGACACCTTTTTTTAATCTTCGTTGATTCTAAGTATGTTTTTGTGTGTTTACAATAAAGTCAGTTGTATGTGTATAACACTTGTTTTTATTATAATGACTTTTAATGATTTTCAACCCACTAAACTTAAAATATCTTGTTTGTATCATGCCGCTATTCCGGCGTTAGCCGAATGCGGCGGATTGTGTAGCGTAGCGGAACAATCTTCTTCTCTTTTATTTTTTAGTTTGTTTTGTTTGTTTGTTTTGGTCTACTTCGTATATGACCAAAATCAAGAAAAATTTCTTATACTTCTTTATCTTGATTTTTTTTGTGTTAAAAAATTTGATGTCGGCATTATACTTCTTATTTTTATAATATATATATTTTTTAAAAAAATGCCCCACTCTCCAAAAGGAGAGGTCTTTAAGGATTTTTAGCTATTTTTAATAATCTTATGTAATTCTTATTCAATATTTTGTAAAGTTAGCCAATTTCTTTACAAATGTTCTACAATCATTCACAACATTACACATACTTAATTTAAACCTTTTTAACTTTTTTATTAACTTAAACAATTCTTTTTTTAGAGTTTTTATTCTATTATACTTCAGAAAAATGAAAAAAGTAGCAATATTTTTCTAATATTTAAAAATTTTATATAAGTAAAACTTATAGCGTGTTAGGGTATATACTAACATCATATACCCCTTTTTATTATTATGTTAGTATTATGTTAGGTAGTATAATCACCTTAATTTTTATATATTTTTTACTTGACTTTTATTTATAATATGGTATATTAATATTCATGATTAAAAACAAAGAAACAAATGATAGTAAATATGATGAAAGTGTTGAAAAAAGAACTAATACCACACACATTATAAATAAGAATAATATTAAGAAATATGTATTGGATAGAACCAGTACACTTCGTCCTTTTTGGGGATGTAGTCGTATTTCAACTGATTTTCTTGTGCAGGTTGAAATAAAAATAAAGGGACTTATTAATATTGCTGTTAACAATCACTCTGATACTTCTGCCAAAACATTTAATCCATGGCCTGCAAGAGAAGCACCTAACAAAGTTAAAAACTGTGATTTCATAAATGTTTCTAAAATAAAGAGATATACAATGGATATGCTACATAAATATCGTCCAGAACTGAACATAACTCAAATAAGTTCAGTATTTTTATATGAACTTAATAACCGAGTAGAACATATTTTAAACTCTGCTGTAGATAGTCACCCATCCATAGGAAAGACGTTCAATCCGTGGGGAAGTCTATAGTATTTCTTGAGGGTATGTGAAACCAAGATTTTTATCAATACATGATTTTATAGGACATAAAATGCAACAAAATAAACAAAACAACGTACATCAATTAGAATCCCAGTCAGAAACACATGATATTAACTGTATTAATGCTGTTATCAACTTTGAATATGTTAATAGGGATATAAAATATTCAGATTATTCAAAACTTGTGGAAAAGGTTGCCCATGATTTTATTAAAAAAAATAATGGAATGCGAGAATTTATAACAGTTGACGACCTGATATCAGATGGGTGGATTGTATTTCAAAGAGTTTTAAAAAGATTTGATCCAAGTAGGGACATAAAGTTCTCTACATACCTTTATTCAGCACTTGAAAATAGATTTAAGGCCATTATTACTAAAGAAGTGGAAAGAAACTTTGAGTTTACCAACTATGAGTGTTTGTATGGATATTCATTGGATGAAAAACAGAGCAGAGATGTTTCAAAGGGGCATTCTATTGACATTCTTGAATCGGAATGTGTTATAAAGAATTTAAATGCAGAGTCTAAAGATGTTTTTGAAGAGATTCAGAACAATCCTGAATTTTATAGAAAATTAAGTAAAAAACACAATATTGACAAAAAAGCAGAAGTGATATCAGATTATTTTAACATATCTATGGAAGATTCAGTAGACATATTAAAAAATCTAATAACATGTATTGGGGCTAAAGTTGACCATAAAAATGTTTTACCAACTTCTGAATATCTAAACAACTATCTGTAACAAAGGGGCATATAAAAAGCTTATATAGTTCTCTTTTATATTTTTCATTGTATTTAAAGATATTTACCAAGTGCTTGACAATAAGATATTTATAGTCATATCCTGTTTTAAATTCAGAATATAACACCATTATTGCCCCTATTTCTATATCTATTTTATCTTGTGATGTCATAGAATAGACTGGAATAAGAGGGACATTTGGCACAGTTTCCTCATTTTGTTCTGGTATATCAGATGTTTCGAATGCCTTTGGTTGATGTATTTCCTCAGATTCATCAGATGTCACATTTGTCACATTTTTTGATATGTTATTTGTGACACTCTTTTTACATGTTTTACAGGGTTTATTTGCCATTATTCATCTTCCTTTAAAATATTGGCAAGTATAAGTACATCTAATACCTTGCTTTGCATGAAGGACAGACGTAGATTTCTTACTGTGTTCTTGATATCAGGCCAGTTTTCTGATTCTTCTTCTGCCTCATATAGATTGCCAATTATTTTAAGATATTGCAGTTTTTTGACAACAACATTTTCTTCTTTTGTGTACTTTTCATACAGGGTTGTCACTATTCCTATATGTTTATTAACACAATCCAAACAGGAGTCCCTTGTAAGCAAAGGGCATGTTTCAGGGTTGTTCTTGCAATAGCTTCCGTGAATTAGGCATTTTGAGTAGTTTATGTAATTACATGGCATAAAATAGTATTCCTTTCTACTATATTATATCCAAAAAATGAAAAAAGTTTTAAATTTTATGAATTTTTTGCTTGACAAACTTGAAAATATGTGGTAAAATGTATGAAAATTAGGTTAAAATATAGGTTTATGAAAGGAAAAAGAAAATGGAAAACATGACTGAAAAAGAACAGGATATTTTTAATCAACTTCTTAAAGTTGATATGATTGATTATATGGATTTTATGGATGGGGAAGTATCTTTCAATTCTCTTTCCCCCTTTGTAAAACGAAAACTAAAGAGATATTCCGTCAGATTTACAAAAACTGGAGCATGTGAACACCAAATAGATTTATATCATTCTCCAAAGATGCTTAAAAACATGGCAAAAGAAATGGCTAAAAGGATGTAATATGAAAAATAAAGAAATAAATAATATGTTAAAGTGTGGGAAATGTGGACAATTGGTTTTAGGTATATATGAAATAAATGAGAATATATCTACAAGGTCGGAATATGGACACCTGAAACAAATATTTAAAAAATGTAAAACATGTGGACATCTTCAGGAATTACACCCAAAAGTTGTGGTGGAATTTTTTCAAAAAGTAGAGGAGTATAAAACTTGTGATACATGTTTATATTACCGTAAGGGACGTTGTGTAAGGAATGGTATCAATAGAAAATCGGATGATTATTGTCCTTTTTGGCAGAACTATTTGGATGTTTTGGAATAATCTATACACGTATTGATAGGTTTGTAAAATATGGTACATTCATTTAACAGGGGGCATGAAATTATTTTTATTGATGATAGTTGGGTGTATAAAGATAATGGTCTAGAACTGTATGACAGAGAGTGTAAAAGATGTGGTAAATATCCTACTAAGGATGGATATGATGCCTGTGTTGGTAAAATAGATGGAGCAAAAAGTGCTTGTTGTGGACATGGTGTTGAAAAACCATATGTTATTTATTGAAAAGAGTTTATAGTGAATCTAATTCAAATGTATGTAGAAGAAATGCAAAAGACCAATAATATAAATATAACTTCAGGTCTTAAAAAAGAGGGTATATCACTAGACTGGTTTTATACTCTGCCTGATAATACTGCCAACGATATGGCATGGGGTTTGGATAATCTGCACTTTATGTTGTATGTTATGATATTATATAGTGGATTGATGTCTATGAATACTGAGAATATAGACGAACATTGTGACGATACTATAAAATTTTATGATATGCTTGAGGAACTTGTTACTCTTTATGATAATAAAAATGATGTTATAAATATTATCAAAATAGCAAGAATGTATAGGAAGTATGTTTCATTTGAATCAGAA
>Ga0172381_10000061_pt1 | contig 113383 bp, 140 predicted proteins | sample Leawel6488metaG_FD_119754 | JGI IMG/M metagenome (GOLD analysis project Ga0172381, IMG submission 119754) | Leachate microbial communities from a municipal landfill in Southern Ontario, Canada - Leachate well 64-88 metaG | ecosystem: Engineered > Solid waste > Landfill > Unclassified | place...
CGACGTACAGGGTTGCATCACGGTGGGTGATCTCGGCGAGTTGTACACACGAGAGTATAACAAGAAGTATGCATAGCAAGTTCAACGGTGTAAAGGGTATTCTACTGAAGCAACCCTACACGGAAATAGCAACAAGGTGTGGCATGTTCGTTAGTGAAACTAACACAGACTACAGGGGTGAACTGTTACTATGTTCGGCAGCAGCCAGGTACAACACGGTTCAACTCAAGAAGAAAGCAGGTATGTACATCAGTGACATAACGGGAAGCATGCACGTGGATGACATGGAAGTAGGGTGTACATACGCACTATGTAAACTGGTAGATGTCCTGAACTTTACCCATGTTACACGGGACATGATCAACAGGATGATGGTAAAGGAGGTTTCATGTCAAGACCACGTGTTCGTTATAGAAGACATACGAAGGGTAGTTACAGTACCGTTCACGGGGGGAACGAAGGGATTGTGGAACATGCCTGAAGAAGTGATTAACTCAACACGTGTTATAGTATGAAAGATATAAAGCTGGTGTATAGCTTAAATGAAGAAATATTCGTAAGGTTATGCGATGAACTGGAACCAGACCTGGGTTCTCTCATGAGGGAAACGTTCTCTGAATGGTGTAACGGTGTAAGGGACGGGCGATTCTGGGAAGCATGGTTGATGGTTGAAGACGGGATGGAAGACAAGGATGCAATAGGTTTGTGCGGGTTGTACTCGCTATCTGGTGATAACAAGGACAGGAAGGAACTGTGGCTCGGGTGGCTGGGTGTGGTTCCATCAACACGGGGTATAGGAGTGGGTACTAACGTGCTGGATAAACTGAAATACATGGCTGTCATCAACGGTTGCACGGATCTTCTAGTATACGTGGACAGGTGGAAAGGGCCAGTGGGTTGGTACAACAGAAACGGGTTCAAGGTGGTCAGTACTGTCGGTGAATACCTGAAGAACAACATCATGGTAGACGAGAGCGAGTTCGAATCGAAAGATGACATCGTCATGAAATGTAACCTGGGTACCACTGCTGCTTTCCTGTCTGACGTGTTATCAGGCAGGTCATTACCAGGTGATATAGACACGTATGTATCCAAGTGGCACGAGTGTCCGTTGTTCGACAACGTGACACTCACCACGTTCCTCGGTTTGACCAGGGAACAGTACGCCAGTTACATGAATGGTAGTTCAGCATTAGGGGATATTATTGAAAGTTACAGGGTGTCCACGTTCGATTCTCACGGTGTACATGCAAGTCTTGTAGCATGGTCTACAGTCATGAAGGACAGGATAGAAAGCGATTTGAAGGCATTCTCGGAAGGAAAGGACGTGGTATACTCACTAGCTGGCAACATGGTGTTGCTGAAGACACGCGACAAGATGGGTTTCTGCAAATCAATAGAGGCACGTATAACGAGCATGGACTCACTCGGGTTACTCCTGGACACGTTCAAAGAAACAATGTTAACAAACAATAAAACTCAGTGAATGGACGAATTAAACGATTGGCAATCAGAAAATCTTATGGAGAATTGTGATAAATTAATTTTATTATCCAGGAAACGATAAAACAAATTTTCATCGAAAGTTAAAAAAAACATAGCAAAAATTAACAAGTGGGTAGAGCCACTTGGATTAGTTATAGCTTTTGTAAAGAATGAAAATCCTACTAAATAACACATTGCATGGGCTTATCCCTGTTTACGATAAAGATTTCGATGAAAAAAAGAAGTTAAAGATAGGGTCAATTTACGAATGTTCTAACTATGTGGAAACTGAAACATCCATTGCCTTAACAAGCAATCTAAATACGGTATCAAAATGCACAATAAAAGAAAACATGACATAGACAAGGGTTTCACACGATCGGTGCTCATAGTTATAATGGTACATGTCATCAAGAATGGAAAGTACCACTACAATAAAGAACGTGGTATTTATTTAAAAAAGGTACAGGTAAGGCATACATATAGTTGCCTAGGTTGCTACTACAACAGTATAGGTAAATGTGCAAGTTCTGAATGTAACAAGGTACGGGTAAGGACGGCAAGTATATTCAAGGAAGTAAAATTATGGGATAGTAAATTATGGTAACTGTATAAACAGTACAGTTTAAAACTTATAAGATGTAGAAAACTAAAAGTCAGATAACTAATTATTCTATACTATGGGAATGTTCGACAGTATTTATTTAAATATGAAATGCCCTTATTGTGGCAAAGATAGTGAAATGGAAGCCCAAACAAAAGAACTTGAACAAGAATTAAAAGTCTGGAGAAAAGGAGATCATATCGGTACAGATGACTATAACAGTTTAGGTTGTACCGCTAGTTGTCATTCGGACGAATGCGTGGATTTCATAATTAAAAAAAGGGGTACAAAAGTGGGTTTGGTCGTGGATTCAATGTTAAAGTATATATTGATAAGGGTATTGTAAATGGTAATTACGAAATAATTTCAACGTTGGGTTAATGATAATAACGTTAAATGTATGAAAACGAATAGAAGAGGTTTCCTAGCATTACGTATAACGGGTAGTCAGTATTCTGGTGCATAAAAATACAAAGATGAATAAAGTAGAATTAAAAATGGTAGCCAGTTCCAATGTTGAAGCCATAGGGTACAGCATTGAAAGGAACATGATGTTCATACAATTCAAGGGTGGTTCCATGTACAAGTATATGAATGTTCCTAAGTCAGTATATGATGAAATGATGGTGTCTACATCTATAGGATCTTATGTTAGCAAGCATGTCAAGAACTCGTTCAATTACGGGAAGGCTGAACCCGAAGACTTGTTCGATCAGGAAGTTACATCACTTGGTGATGAAATGGACGCATTTCCAGAAGAAAAACTAGGTTTGGTGTCAGGGGAAGAACCACAAGGGTACTTCGATATAGAATCACACGCAGTACCTGAGTTGCCGGTCATGAAAGCAGCTGATATAACAGGTGTCATAAGGAAAAACAGGTTAGATCAGGAACGTCCACCAGAGACTTTATTCGTTGTAGATCTTTCATGGCTGCACAGTCGGTCTAAATTCGCATTCAAAGAATTGACATGGCGTATCGATAACGTGACGTACGCGACTGGGACAATATACGGGGTGTTCGATGCACTGGCAACAGTCATTGAAAGGTTCGGTAAGAATGTACATATAATACTGGCAATGGACGGCAAACCAGTGAAGCATGAAAGACTCACTGGGGCTTACAAGGCAGGAAGGGACGTCGCTGTCGGCATGGACGTCGTACATTTGACACGGTGGGACGCTGCAAAGCAGATGACAATACTACCACAGGTAACTATCATGCACCACCCATCCATGGAGGGTGACGAGACAATGGGTTTCATTGCCAAGACCAAGAGGAAACAGGATACGGTGATACTATTCTCGGGTGATGGTGACATGAGACAGTTGATAGACTCCAAGAACAAGGTATATTGTGCTTACGAGTACTCACGTGGTAAGGGGTTCGTTATAGAGGATGAGCAGCACCTGTACAGTCAGGGTATAAAGGACTTGGCTGGGTTGAAACCAGAATCTGTTGCTCTGCACCTGGCAATAGTCGGTGACAGCTCAGACGGGATACACGGTATCCCACGTTTCTTGAAAGCTGTATCTAAAGACATATCCAACAACTGCATGACACTAGACGGGCTGAAATCACTTATAGAAGCCAACACGGTAACTGATGCAAAGATGAAGAAAGCACTGGTAACACTTCAAGAAAATATGGTTCAGTTGGAACTTAACTGGAAGCTCACCAACATAGATCCATTGTTCATACCAAACATGTACACGTACGAAAATTACACGACGGAAGAGGTAGGTCTATGGTGGTTTGACAGATACGGGTGTTCAAAGATATATAATGACATAATCGCTTTACTCGGGTAATATGCTAACTCTCACGTTCGAAATGGGTAGGTTCACTGAAAGAATATACAGTGGCTGTAAACATATTCTCAATATAAACACGCGCGTAACACTATCTGATTTGAAGAAAGCAGGTATTGATATAGAAAACACACAATTCCTGATATCACACATGTCAAGATGTGCAAATTCAGTACAAACGCAGGTTCTCGAAGTAATGAATGTTAATAAAGAAGTTGACATGGACGTCACACTCAGTGGTGTTATACATGAAAATGCAGATCTGTACTCTAAGTTACACGTTCTTGATGATGTCAAAGAAACACAATGGGAGTACGAAGAAACTTTATATAGAAATAAAGTAGCTGAATTACAGGAACAATTATCAGTATATAAAGAAATACTCTCTAACTTAGAAAAGAGGTAAACTATTAAAGAAAACGTACTTAAGGTATAACGGTTAACACACATTTGGTCAAAAGAAAAATAGTAATATAAATAATGAATAATTTTATAGTAGGGGTTCAGTATCCAAAATTAGGTAAGTTACAAGTAACATCAAGAGACATCGAAGCAATGGTTACTATTAACGGGGTAACGGAATTATATATAGACGGTACATGGTACAAGTCTGAAAAGTCAATGATAGAAATACTAGGTCGTAAACAAGTTAAGAAGGATGAGTTATGTTGCAAATAACGACAATCACACTGGTATATATTATAGCATGCGCCCTTATTACCATGCTACTATTGTATCTTATCGACAAACAGTACAGGAAAAGAACATGCAGGTATAAACTACATGTAAATATAAACAAGTGTACAGAAGATGAAGACAATAGATGTCCAATGGGTACATCATATGGACAGAAACAGCTAGAAACGGTCGATTCTTTAAATGAGGTAGATAACCAAGTGTCTGTATACAATGCACTAAAGGAATGGTCTAATCTGGTCAATAACACATCAAAAGAAGACAGATGGTACGAGTCTGAACTATTTCCTGGATTAAGGTTTAAAAATATCTCAATAGAAACAATGGGTACAAGTATCCATGACAATGAGACAGAGGTTAATGTGGTATTGACTTATGATGCTGTAACTCGTTTGCCTAAATCACAGTAAAATGATAAAAACTAGTCCAAAGCCACACCAGATAGAGGGTGCCAAGTTCATAGTTACAAAGAAGACAGGTATAGTAGGTGCCAAGACTGGAAAGGGTAAGACATTAATTATACTGGCTTCAATCCATAGACACGTATTTGGTATACGTGATTATGCAGTAGTATTCGCTCCTGTAAAAGCATACGATAACGTGTGGGCGCAGGAGATTGAAAAACACTCCGACATGAAGTATATCAGACTGCCAAAAGTGTTGGAAAAATGGAAGGCAACTCAAAGTCTGGCTTTCCTAGATGATTATGATATCATCCTTGTAAAATACCCTGATGTGAAAGATGATTTTTTCGAGATACTTAATCTGATAATTCCTGGAAGAGTCTGCGTGATGGATGAATGTCATAAATTAAAGACACCTGATACAAAGCTGGTTCGTTTACTCAGTAACTTGACAAGAGAAGCGAAGGCAAAATGGGGCATGACAGCAACAGCAATCGGTAACTCAATACTAGACTTGTGGGGTATCATGCATTTCCTAGATGCAAGGGTTCTAGGTACAGAACAGGAATTCAAAAGGAATTACTGTGTGATGGAGGAGAAAGTCATAGGGTGGACGGTTCGGTTCGGTCGCAAGGTACAGGACACACGGTTAGAAGTTGTAGATTACAAGAACTTGGATCACTTGAAAGAAATAATGTCAGAATACATGTGGACTATACCATCAGACTTGAAGGTAAGTTTCCATGAAATACGGTACACCCAGACTGAATACGAGGAAAACATATATTTAAAAGCTGCACAGGGGTTGTTAGAAAAAGACAGCATGAAGGGGTTCGCACAACGTATGCCTGACTTGCAACGTGTGGCTGATGGTGCTTACGATGTTGACAGGAACAAGACTACAGGGTACAGGAGTTCAAAATATGAAGAATACATCAAAGAAATAAAAAGCAAACTGGTGTTTAACCAGTCATGTATCATGTTCGCAGAATTCAATGATACATTCGACATGTTGCATAGTCTACTATCAGAGGACTTGAAAGGTGTTCCAATATACAAGATATCTGGGTCATCGTTCGAGTACAATCCAGAAACAGTGAAACTGCCATGCCTGATACTGTCTACAATAGCGGGTACTGAATCATTGAATCTGAAATTCGCCAACCATGTGTTCTGCTACTCTCTGCCATTCTCAGTGTTCGGGTTCATCCAGCTGGTCGGTCGTATAACTAGAATGGATAGCGAGTTCCTAGATGATCTTAACGTGTATTTACCAATGTGCGATACTAACATAGATGCTTATAAATACAATTACTTGATGACCAATGCAGCATTAATAAACACAGTACTTGGTACAGATGCTAATTTGCCAGTAAAGACACTAGATGACCAACGAAGATCCATGTTGAGTGAACTAAGAAAGGAACTGCTATGGAGAACTAAAGCAGTAAAAAAAAACAAAACTTTGAAATAGTCGGGGACGAGTGGTTCTTTGATGTTTCAGGTGTGCTAGGTAGCGAAACAGGTATAAAAAAGCAATTAGAAGTTGAAATTATAAATACTGAAATTAAAATGAATATCACGGGTGAAGAGGAAACAAATTCAGGTGCAATGTCACCAAAAGAAGAAATTGAAAAGGTAGAAAGTCCTGTTATTGCACAAGAAGTAAACGGTACAGACTATCTGGGTAAGAACTATGAACTAGTAGTTGCAAATGTTCCAAAAGCAGAACTAGGTCCTGAAGGTGTTATTATTCCAAATGTTCTATTCCAGGATAGTACTGGCATAGATGAACACAGTCAGGAAGATCATACTAGTGACTCACAGTCTAAGTCTATTATTAACAAAGGGGAAGAAGGTGTTGAAATAGGGAAGCGTATAGAAGCAATAAAGAACATAGGTGGGACAACTATAAGGACTAACCTGATAGAAGGTGGTTATGACGTACGTCTCGGGGTAACTAACAAGATGTTGGAGAAGTACGCATTGGAAGTGTGTAACCAGAATGGCATAGAAGTAAGTGACACTGAAAGTTTCTGGTTGGGTTTCATATTTGATCTTGGTGAAATGCTAGTAAGCATAAACTATGCAAAAAGAGAGAAAAAGGAACAGGTAGTCTACAATAAAGTAACAGTTGATAATTATGAGGTAGAAACACTCAAAGCATTGCTACTAGAAAGAGATAACAGGTATGCCAACTTAGAAAGGGAAATGAAGTCTGCAATCAGTGCTGTAGAAGACTTCAAGAAAAACGTAGTAAAAGAGGAAGTAAACGAAAGAAAACGCTCATCATGGTTAGACAGTGTAGACGGCTCAATATTATTCCTAAGAAGTTCACAGTGGGCTTTCCTAGTCTGTCTAGTTGGTGTGTTCGGGCAATCGTTCCACATATACCACGTTACCTCTAATATATCAGACTTGAATGGTGTGTACAAGGTACTTAACTCAGGTTTATGGGCATGGTTCTTTTCATTCAGTTTGATGTATTTCAGTTTAAAACTCGGGGTACTGGAAGAAGACATGGTTAAGAAGATAAAGAAGGTCAAACGTACAATAGGCTGGTTGGTAGTTTTCGACATGTTCGCCAACCTATACTACTGGTCATACAAATTTATATTAATGCCTGGAGTACTAGACCAGTACAGTAAGAATTTAGTTGACAAAGATGGTTCAAAGCTTACTGAAGTAGATTGGAGCATAGTAAACTGGATGACATTTGATATAACTAAAGTTCAATGGCCACAGATGATAGGGGCAGTAGCATTCTCTATAGCAATTCCTTTTTTACTTAAGGCATTCGCAGGTGAGGTACGGTTACCAGCTTTCCTGGATGAACGCTTCAGGGGTTACGTAAATAAACAGTAGGGTATGGAAGAGATATGCAGATGTAGCGGTCAAGGGTCATATGATGACGGGAATGGAAACATGGTTCCTTGCATATGTCAGATAAAGAAGATAATACTTAAATACTTAGAACCATTCATAGGCATAAGGAAACCAGATGCTTACATAGTCAATACAATAGACACCCTTTTGTTAAAGTGGAAGAAGTCAGAAGAAACTGTAAATGAAGAAGACAAGAAGATAATTCTTAATTCAACAATGCAGGACTATGAGAAGAAAGCATTATTAAAAGCACGTAAACCAATCAAGATACGCAAGAAATGGTTATTGTTCGAGCAATTTCATGAAGGTGTACGACAGGAATTCTCAAAAATAAATGTCGGCAGGGATTACATGTCTATACTTTTCTATTACTTGTATGTAACAGGCGAGTATATATCATACCATATGCTAGATACAAATCAATTGTTAAACCTATATTACTCATATGATGAAGGAGTTATAGAAAAGCACGGGGGTGTTGGTTTCTACGGTTTAAAGTGCAATACACTCATATTGCTATGCAAGAAGAACCATATCTTAAACAGGGAACTATTTAAGATAATAAGCCACTTCATAGACACATACTCAGATAGGAACATAATAATATACGCAGACAAGGAATTCAGATATCCTATGTTAATGGTACGTAAGACAGCAGGTGAACCTGAAGTAAGAGAAAACCTATATGTAGATTTGATTAAAAGAACTGAATTCTCTGATATAGTGTGTAATGTTCCAAAAGAAAAAATCAATCAAGAACAACCTAAAGAACATGTAGTAGATGTTAAAACCACAAGCAAAAAAAGTAGTTAAGACCGAATTTGCACTTACATTCTTTGATATTGCATACTCTCTCGGTGGTAGGTCTAACGTGGACGTTATACAGAAGAGTTTAGAACAAATTGACGCTGTATTGCTCACGGCTAAGGAGCAAGAGGTTCTGCAATGCATGATAAATACATACAAGTCTGATTCAATATACCCATCATGGGTGTACTTGCAAGAAAGGTATGGTATAATATCAAATGCCCCTATACGGAACATGGGTGACTTTAACACGGCTTTAAGGGATCTACTCAGTTTAAGGAACACGGAGTTGATGCGTATGGAAGTTTCAAATGCAACAGTAGAATCACTAGATTCTGCTGATTACAGGGCTAAACTACTATCAATAGCAGACAGGTACAAGGAGAGTGCCAATGTCAACACTATAATGACATACAGGTCCGTGCGTGAACAGTACGAATTATCAAAGAAGAACCAACTCACTGGGGTAACATCTGGGGTAGAGTCAATAGATAAACTTACAGCAGGGTTCCAACAAGGTACTATAGTGACAGTAGCTGGTTTTACGTCGCATGGAAAAAGTACACTCAGCAATAACATGGCGTACTTGAATGCATTACAAGGTAAGAAAGTTGGTGTGGTGTCATTGGAGATAGTTCCTTTACTCTGCAATTACATATACCTATCAAGACATAGCGCTACACTAGGAAAAAACATAGCATATCAAGGAATCATCAGTGCAAGTTTATCTGAAGAACAGGAACGGACATTATGGGATATAGTAGACGTAGACTACTTGGAAAAAGTGGGGAACAACATATGTATAGTTGGTATGGAAGACATACCATCATGGACGGAACAGGGGGTAGCCCAGTTGTACCAGAACATGGAGGAGGTACTGGGTGGCTTAGATTTGGTAATATGGGACCACGTTAACCAGTTTAAGTATATAAATTTTGGTAAAGACATAACGGGAGATCACTGCATACACTGGTTAACATGTTTGACCAAGACGTATAAGACAAAACAGGACACAAAGCCAGTTACTGTGCTGGTAACGCAGACTAACAGGGAGGGATTCAAGCAGGCTGCCAGGCATGACGGTCAATATCAATTGACGGCATTACAAGATTTCAACGAGGTAGAGAAGAGTTCAACATACGTGGTATTCACGTTTGCAAATGAATCTAACAGGAAAGATAACGAAGCAAAATTACAGTTACTGAAACACAGGTTGGGGATGGTAATGGCAGAACCAGAAACAACAGGGATAGATTTCGAGTTCTCAAGGGTAAATTCAGGGTTCGGGGAAGTCATCACGTCAGTAAGTGGGGAAAGAACAGACGGTATACTCGGGAGTTTATTTACAATGCAGGGGCATCTAGGTGTTGACAATCCATTAGAAACAGACTTTGAAAATGAAGGTATCCTAGCAGGCATAAGGAACTCAGAAGCAAATTACGTAAAACAAAAGGATGGGGCACCTCCAATAGACAGGTTCGGTAACGTGAATAAAAAAGGGGACTTCCAAGTGTAAAACTATGGTGACGTTGGCACAAATAGAATGGATTAACAACAACGTAGGTATTGAAGACTACTTAGAAGAACTTGGTGTCAATATCCCAGCAAACGGTAAAGTGTTTTGTCCTTTCCATTACAATGTTAACACTCCAGCAGCAAAGGTATACGACAAGGATGGTAAACAGTGTCTTTACTGTTACACGGAAAGAAGGTTCTATGGTACATTCGATGTGATGCGTAAACTAGGTTATCCAGATGAAAAGATTCACGAAATAGTTCCACGTGAATACTGGTATACAATGATAGATGAACAGAAGGTAAATGATATAAAAGTTCCAGAGATACCAGAAAGTATATATGCTGACTCATCTAATGTATTCACATTATTGAATAAGCTGGACACTTTATGGGAAAACGCTGATAACGTAAAATGTAGGAAACTATGAGGGTACTAGTTGAATTAAAAGACGGTTCACAATTAGAAGGTGTAATCGGTTTGAAGGATGAGTCATTCTTAATGATAAAACTTAAACGTGCTGCTGTTAGAGTGTTTCACTGGGAACACATCTATGACGTTAAGTACGCAACTAAGAAGGAGTACATATCCATGAACATGGACGTGTTCAGGAAAGCACGTGAATAATAACTTAATACTAACAATGATGAATTACTTATTCTTTGATACAGAAACATGTGGAACTCCAAAGAACTACAAATCAAAGATGACTGACGTAGATAATTGGCCAAGGGTTATACAACTAGCATGGGTGGTGGCTAACGATGTAGCAGAAATACAGGAAAGTCACGTTCACTTGATAAAGCCAGATGGGTGGGAAGTTCCAACGGTAGAGTACTGGCTACGTAAAGGACTGTCTCCAGAAATGGCTGCAAAAGAAGGCAAATTCTGGAAAGACAACGGGTATACGCAAGAAAATAACGAAGCTGACGGGTTGCCAATGACTCAAGTTCTCGACATGTTCACGGCATCACTATCAGTGAGTGATACAATGGTGGCACATAATATGAATTTTGACTACAACGTTCTAGGGGCTGAATTAATAAGGTACGGTGTACACACAGGAAGGAAGTTAAACAGGCTCTGTACTATGCAATCAAGCATAGACTTTTGTAGATTACCATCCAAGTTTCATGGACAATACAAGTTTCCAAGACTGGAAGAACTGCACATGAAACTATTTAACGAGTCATTTGAAAATGCGCATGATGCATTAGCAGATGTACAGGCGTGTATGAGATGTTTCTTCGAATTACGTTCACTAGGTTTAATCTAAGAGTATGGCAGCATCAACTAAGGCATCATATAAGAAACACACTGAACAGGTAGCAAGACCTGTAGCTTACAGGGACGTGCTTAAATGGGAAGCAGTCACAGATATTAATTACATGAAACAGTTGTTCGAAGGTAAGAAATTCTTCTCGTTCGATACAGAAACAACAGGTTTAGACTATAACAGGGCACGATTGGCAGGTTTCTCTTTCTGCTTTGACAGTGTTACTGGGTATTACGTGCCAATTTCACATAAGACAGATATAAACGCTGACAGGAGTTTACTCGACTACGTTGTTTCCAAGATATGCGATAATGACATTATAGTATACATGTTCAACAAACGATTTGACTTGAACATTCTGGAAATATCAGAGAAATATGAAATAGGGGTTAGGATGAACGTTAAAGATGTCCAGGCTCTGATATGGTTACGGGACACTGATATAACTATGCCAAGCTTGAAGTGGGCATCAGAGCATTTCCTTGGTATAATACAGCCACGGTACGACGACGTGGCAGGTAGTTCCACATTCGATTACGCTAAGGTTGAAGATATAACGGAGTATGCAGCACTGGATGCTATTTGTACACTTCGACTAGTTCCCGACACTCTAACCAAACACAAGGATCTTAAACAGGTATTCGAAATAGATGACAAGTCTATAGAAGCTATGAGAATATTCGAGAAAGAACGTATACGTTTAGACATTGAATGGTTAAAGAAAGAACACGATTCTATTCTATTTAAGATAAAGGAAACAGAGAATAAGATATATGGTATGGTGGGTTACGAGTTCAATGTTAACAGTGATATAAAAGTGGCAGAAGCTTTACAGAAAAGTGGTGCTATACTAACAGAAAAGACCCCAGGAGGTCGATGGTGCGTGTCCATGGATATACTGGAAAAGCTGGATATTCCACTTGCTAAACTTCTGGTAGAAAACAGTCGTATGGGAACATACCTATCCACATTTGTCAAGAACCTGATAGGTGAATCAGACTTGGAAGGTAAGATACGGTTCAATTATAAACTTGTAAGTGTTGTAACGGGAAGGTTTAGTTCAGGTGGTGATAAAGAAAGTACTTACTACGCAAAACTGAACGCTCAAAATATCCCAAAACCTCACCAGATAGAAGTAGCCATGGTTCATGACAGCAGTTCATCAACTGGATGGGACATAAGGAATATATCTGACGTTTGCATACTAGACGAATCTGGTAAGATAACAGGTCTCGTTGATGGTATTGAAGAAGCATACATTTGTGAAACAGGGTGCAAAGACGGGGCTCTCCGAAGTGCTTTTCTACCTGATGATGAAGACAGTGTATGGGTATCCATTGACTATAGTGGACAAGAACTAAGGATAGCAGCTAATTTCTCACATGAGAACACATTTATCGAAGCATATCGTACAGGGGGTGACCCTCACATGACAACAGCGAAAGCTATATGGGGGCCAACAGCAGACAAGAACCATAGAAGAATGGCAAAGGGTGCTAATTTCGCATTGCAGTACGGCGGTTCAGCTTATACACTGATGCAGAACCTTAACTTATCAAAGGTAGAGGCTGATGATTTCTTTAAAAAGTACTGCGCAGCTATGCCAACACTAATAGCATGGCAGGCATACATGAAGAAGCAGGCAAAGCAGACAGGAGTGGTAAAGTCAGCGTTCGGCAGACCATACAGGTTGGGAAAATTCTTTACTGACGGGGTAGATAATAAAATGAGATCATACGGTGAAAGATGCGCACTTAATTATCCTATACAGGGGACAGGTGGTGACGTTATCAGAATAGCTGTAGTCAGGGTGTTGAATGTATTCATAGCGATGAAGAAAGCAGTGATAGATGGGTTTACATTCAAATCAACGGTGCATGATGAAATTAATTATTCAGTTAAGAAATGGTTCTTGCACGATTTCATGAGAACTATACCAGTACAGATGAGGATGAATTTCCAAGGGTGGGCAGTACCACTTGAGGTTGAAACGAGTATAGGAAATAACTGGTCTGAATGTGTACCATACACGTATAACATAGAAACCAGGGTATACACGCCAAAGGGTAAACACATAAAAAAGTAATAACATGGGAGCAATCGTTGGATTAGATGGGAAACCAATAAAGAGTAAGCAACAAGTAAACGAAAAGGTAAACAATACTGTAGAGAAAGTACAGTGCCAGGTATTAGTAGGGGATTTGGACACGTTTACCAAGACAAAACCATTTCCAATAAAAACTCCTGAAGGAACAGTCAGGGTTCCACCTGAACAGGTTGTGAGTAGTATAGCATTCAACCTGTACAGTTTGATGCAGATGACGGGACAACGTGAGATGATCATACGTATGAACGACAACAGTTCTGACTTAGCAGTTGACAAGGCTTTAGAATTATCTTTGTTACAAATACCAAAGAAAGAAGAACAAAAAAAGAAAGTTGATGAAGACGAAGTGTCCAACGATTAAAAGAGTAATATACTCGTGGGCAATGCCAGAGTATATTTTACTATTACAGTGGGTAGGAACTAAACACTGGCAAAAAGTGTACGAAGAAGGCATGTCAACTGATGAAATACTTAAAGGGTTACAAAATTCGGTTATCAGTGAATTAAACGAACATGATAAAATCATGCATACCGAAATATGGTCTGCATATGTATCTGGTAAAACTATAGACATACCAGAAGTAAGTTCTTTATTTTCAGTACTGGCTGTTAATAAAGATGTACTATATCATACTTTGCCCACACGAGATAACGAAAAGCAGTTTTATATAAGGGATGCACTGAACTATACGGTATCTGACATGGTGTCGCTTCATTACAAGGATATGAATACAATGCTTTGTAAGAATTTCAAAGGGCATGTACACGGGTACGCTGGTTCTACGTTCTCATTGTATTTCGAAGAACCAGTATTACGATGCGAAGTTGAAAACTTAATATATACAGGATCTATATTTAACTGTAATGGGTATGTATTAAGAATGCTGCCATTCATATTATATGAAGAATGAAGTTGACAGTTTCTGACATAGCCAGGAAAATGTTGATTGAAAAACGCATCAACTCCATAGGTTATGATGATATACACTTGATACAAGAAATATATAAAGAATGTGTGTCTAGGAAGATAATGAAGAATAGTGGAGGAGACATGGTTAGTCGGGTATTGTCTTGTTTCGAAGATTCAGTTATATTTGAAAAAGTAACAGATTCACACAAACGAAGATTATTCAGGCTAACAAGGCAAGAAAATACTTTCAACAAAGAAAAGCAACTATGATGTGGCTTTTTTCATTTCAAAAACTTTACCATTTTTTATATATTGAATTAAAATTGAATGGGATTTTACACATATATACAATACAAGAGATGTTTTGATTGGGCGTATGGTAAAAGAGGTATAGCTCCAGGAACTTGCACTGAGTTACTTGAAAAAAAAGTTGACAGAACATTCATGACAAGAAGTGGTAAATTATTTTGTTTAAAACAGGTGTAATGGCTACGGTATATTCCAGTGACTTTGAAGGTGAAGAAATAGACAAGGCTGTTTCTATAGTGCTTGGTTCAAAAGTAACAGCAAGTGAGTTATCGGTACTTCACACGGTAACCGCTGGAGAAGCATCACCTCTAAAAGTATTGCTGACCGATAGTTCAAATAACATCAAAAATATAAATGTCCTAGGGTCTCAGTTCGTGGAAACGAAACAGATAATTTTCGCACTCAAAACAATTGATCCATCAGACAGCCCTTCCATTGGGAATATTTTTGTCTATTTCAAAGAAGGGAATGCATACACTAAAAACAGTTCAGGAGTTGTAAAGAAACTAGGTGGTGGGTCTGAAAAAGTTTTCGAGTTCACGGATGTAACAACTGTAGTATGCATACATGACTTGGACAATAGATATCCTATAGTTGATATCTACGACACAACAGGGTTGAAAATAGAAGGACAAGTTCTATCATTTGACGTTAATACCACAGTAGTTTCATTCAATAACCAAAGAAGTGGTGTGGTTATAATAAGATTAACAATATAAGAATGACAGCAATCAGGCAGCATGACTATACTTTAGACTTGTGTAATAACCAGTTGATTAATTTACTACTTGAGAAATTCACAAGTGAAACAACAGTGGGTGCAATTCAAGAAGCACGCTTCGGTTATCATGATGTAAAGAAATTGCCATGTTTTCACAATGGGTTCTCATTGCAATTCCTGGTAACTGAAGACTATGTTCAGTCATTGATAGGTGGCCTGGCATGGAAAGATGAAGCAGTCGTACTCTCTGATTCAAATATAGATGTTCAATTACTTTCTGCAGGTCTAGTAATAGATGGGGTCATCATGCAAGATGGTGACAGGGTATTACTGGTTAACCAGACAAACCTAGCAGAAAATGGTGCATGGGTAGTAGGTACACAAGAAAGAGCATTTGACCTTGACAGCTCAGCTGATTTTAACAACGCTATAGTTCCAGTTAAAAATGGAGACGTTTATAAAGGTGCTCAATTCAGGTGTTCAACAGTAGACCCAGATGTTGACATCGATCCAATAATATTTAAAGATTTTACTCCTTCCGTGCCAAATTCCTCTCTTACTACTAGGGGAAAGATCCAATTAGCATCCCAGGCTGAGGTGTTGTCAGGGGTTGACGCTGAAAAGGCAGTCACCCCTGCTACTCTTAAATACATACTAGACCCGATAAGGGCTCAACTGGGAACCTTAGTTCCTGCACCACCTTCTGGTTTGGCTGGAAGAACATTGCTAATGTTAACGTACTCAGCAAAAGAAGCAGGGACAGGAACAGTACATACTAATTGTACAGACGACACGACACCAGACGGTTCAGCCACGGCATTTTTTGACGGAGATAGTGGTATTCTATCTTGCGAGATAGATAGTGTAGTTTTAGGATCTGCAACGTTATCTACTGCATCTGACGTCGGAATATATAATAGCTTACACATAACAGATGACAGTGACCCGATACCTGTAGGTCAAATGGGTCACGGGATATATAAACAATTAAGCGCGTTTATCAGGGTATCAGAAGAATTGAGTTACGCACAGCATACATACAAACTGATACATAGTGTAACGGGAATGAGTAATCTGTTTACATTCAATGTGGATAATCCTGGAATTACAACAATATCAAATGTTTCCGCTATATATCCAGCTATTACTAAGTACATTTCTGGAGTTCCAACTTTAAAAACAGGAGATTCGATACTAGTATCATTCAGGGTAAACGGTGCAGTCGGTAAACATTACAATGCAACGAGGTTAGCAAGAATTTCAGGTTTATATACGCAGTCATTAGATATACAACCACCATTAGTTGCACCGGAAGAGAACGCATTTGTTGATTACAGTTCATTATCTGTACTGGTTCTATCAGGTGTTTATACTGAAAATGCAAGCATAGATACAGTGGGTTACAACTCGAAGGGAATAAGTGGTACAGTCAATATATTAAATACAGGAAACAGGGTGGATACACTATCAAACGAATCAATAAGGAAAGAAGCAGGTAGTGGTGCTGCTCCTTTAAGTGGCTACGGTTCCACATTCGATTCTACTAAATCACTGAAGACATTCTACATAGAAGAATTACAGTTACTGGGTGGTAAGTTCCAAACACCATCTGGTGATTTTACAAGTAATAACCCAGCAGGTCCAGACTACTCTAGTGGCATGGGTACTGGTGTAAGACGTGTACTAATTGACCCACAGATAATATTGTCTGATGTATCTAATCTGGTTATAACACTGTCACAAGTAGAAGGAACATGGACAGATATTGAAACAACTGGAATAGATATACAGGTAAAAGTAGAAGGGCAGACGGGTTGGCTCGATGCTAATAAAGCGTTCTCACTGGTAGGTTTCCCTGAAAATGATGGTGACCCATGTATGGTGTATTCAGATAGTACTGAAACACAGAAGAAAATATCATTCGGACAGAAACCAAGAAGTGGGTCTTTATTTATACGAATAGGACTGCCAGCTGGTAGTGATAAGAAATTTAGCCAGTCAGTAACTATCAGCAACATAAATTAAAGATGAGTATATTATTAGCATATAGTATAGAAGGTGTTCCTGTAACAATCTCAAACATGGACGTAGCTATTAAAAGTGGATTGAGTCCATTTGTGGTTTCTGAAGAAGAGAAAGAAGGTTATATTGACATAAGCAGTATACAAAACTGGTATTCATACATGGATTACTTAGATGTTGACTACAAGTTCTCACGTGACGAAATAAAGAAACTTTTTTACAAGTCTACACATGCATGGGAAGATTTAACAATCGAAGAAAAAACTATACTAGCAAAATTAATGCTAGTATCAAAAATGCATAGGGACGAAGTAATGAGTCAATTGGAACAAGACAAGGAAGCATGCAAACACATTTCTAAGATAACTGTAGTCAGAAAAGAAAGGTACGAGAAATTACTCTCATATATTTACACTAGGTTGACTAGAACGGATAGAAAAGAACTATATACTATACTTGATAAATACAGGGTTCCTTATGTAACGTATGGTGAAGAAAGCATTGATTCAGACATGAGATACGGGATACTTGATTTTATAAAAAGTATCTCAGGTATTATACCAGCAGAAGGGACTCTGGAAGATTTCATAAAAGGGTGCAGGGGTAAGATAGTATCAGGTTCCTAACATGTAATTTTAAAACGAAAATGGGATTAACAACGGATAGGAAAGCAGATAAAAGTTATAAACTTTCCAAAGGTGTCGCTCAAACATCAACGCAGAGAGCATCATATGAAGAAACACATCCAGTTTCACTCAGGGTGTTCCCTTCTCAGATATGGCTTGAGGCATCACTTATACAACCAGTAGCCCCTGGAGGGGCTGACGGGGATATAAATGGTGTTGTTAAAAGAGTCATAGACTTGGTACTCACGCAAGAAGCTGGTAAACCAAATGCATGGTACAATACAGAATTAGTGGATGCAATAGATCCAGAAAGATTTGGAGCATCTTATTTAATCGTGTTGAAAAGAAACGACGGGACAACAGTTCCTCCTGGTTCTGGTAATTATGAGGTTGACGTAGATGCTGGTGTTGTTACATTCGATGACTCTTACGTGCCTACAGGGGCTCCTTTGAAGATATCATTCTACAAGTATGTGGGTGCAAAAGGGGTAAGTTCTGGTAGTGGCGTATCAGATATGTGGTTGACAGATGTGGCAGCTTTAAGACTAATAGATACACATAATGAAGGAGAAGATCTTTCTGTTTTCTCTACTAGTAGAGTTTATACTTATGTAAGTGCATCAACATTGCCTGATGATGGGGTGTCTGTAATAAAACCAGCAGATGTTTCAGATTCTGGTCGCTGGGTTGCACAAAAAGTAATCGCTTCACTTTCTTCTGAGCTAGAACTAGGTGCAGCACCTTATGGAAGTAACTGGACTGATGGTTTGATACCAGTAACAGAAGCGTCTTTGCAAAATGACTTTAATCTACAGGTTTCTAAGATACTAAAACTTATAGCACCAGAACGTCCCGCTACTATGGACAACATGGTATTAACTATGTCAACATACTCGGCAAGACAAGCAGGTTCTGGTACTATACATACATGTACTGACGATACAACTCCTACGGCAAGTATAGCCTCGGTAAATGACCCACAGGCTGGAGATGTATACGCTGAAGTTGACGCAGTAGAATCAGGAAGAAGAACACTAACAACAGGAGATGACACGGGTGTTTACTCGGCAATGACAATAGTTTCTGATACTGACCCATATGATGGGCAAACAGGTAAAGAAGGGTTCTATAAAGTGTTAAACATCACGGTAACTAGTACTGCTATACTATCCATTGGTTCACACTCTTACAGGACTAGACATACTAGTGAAGGAGACTCTCTATTACTCGCATTCTGGGTAGATGACCCTACAACAGGTTCTATTTCATCAGTAACAGTGACAAGACCAGAGAGTGCAGGAGGATACGTATCAGGTGTTCCAACATTATCAGTAGGTCAAATAATTGGCTTTGATTTCAACGTTGTAAACGTGGTAAAATCACATTATAATGCTACTCGATTAGCAGCACTGTTTGGGTCTGAAGTATCTGATTTGGATGTGACCCCTCCTATAGTACCACCCGCTGCAAATAGTACAGTTTCATATATTGATCAAAATTTATCAGTAGAAGCAAATAAGTATACAGAATCAGCAAGTGTGACAATCACTCCTTACAATTCAAAAGGTGTAGCGGGAACTCCTTCAGTACAGGGTACAGCATGTAGGATTGATACAGTTTCAAGCGAGGTGAGTAGAAAAATAGCAGGTTCTGGACAATACCCAGCAACGGGGTACGGTTCTGCATTTGACAGTACACAGTCATTGAAAACTGTAAATACTGAAGAATTACAAATGTTGAATGGGCAGTATCAGTTCCCAGGTGGTAACTACGCAAGCGCACAACCAACAGCAGGTCCAGACTACTCTAGTGGCATGGGTACAGGAAATAGACGATGTATGCCAATAGCAGGTTTTGCTATAACAGCAGCATCTGGTTTCACAATAACATTCAATAACCCAACAGGTATGGTTATAGGTGACCTGGATACCTCTACAATAACAATACAGGTAAAAGTAGAAGGGCAGACAGGGTGGTTAGATGCCAATAAAGCATTCTCGCTAGTCGGGGCTCCTTCTGTTGACGGTGATGCATGTATGGTTTACTCAGAATCAAGCGCAGCAGTAAGAAGGGTTTCATTTGGTAACTCTCCAAAAACAGGTACAGTTTACTTGAGAATAGGGTTACCAGCAGGATCTACTAAGAAATTTGGTGGTGTTACTATTTCAGCTATAGTTTAATATTCTAATAACAATTTTAGATGTCTTTAACGACTGACCAAAAAGCAGTACAGAGTTACAAGCGTGACAAAGGGACTGCCGATACTAATACTAGTAAACGATTCTTCGAAGAAATTCAAGGTGGAAGGGTCGTGTACTCTGGAAGGTTATGGTCTCAAGACTCATTAATACCCGTACATGCTCCTACAATAGGAAACGAGGAAACTAGTGGGGTTGTAAAAAGATATATAGATTTGACTTTGACACAGGTTGCAGGATCTCCAGATGCATTTTATAATATTGCATTGGTGGATTCAATACCATTTAATTTCGGTGACGGTTCATATAATATAGTTGTAAAAGACGGCTCAGGTTCAATATTACCTCCTGGATATCATGACTACGAAGTAGACAATGCAGCAGGCGTTCTACGTTTTTACACGGGTGCTCCTGCAAGTGTTCCTCCTAGTATATCATTTTACAAGTATGTAGGTAATAAAGGGGCAGTGAGTGATGTAATTAGTGGTGATTCGATACTAAATGTCTCAAAAAACAATGGTGTATTTACTCTTACTATTACTCAAAGTGAAATAAACCACCAATCACTAGGTGGTGTAGGAACTAAAACTCATAGTGATATTGATGCACATTTAAATGATATTAATGCTAATCCACACTCAACATCATTAGAACAAGCAAGATCTATTAGTAATATATTATCTGGGTCTATAGATATGTCGGGTAATAAGATAGTAAACTTACTACCAGGAACTAGTGCAAATGAAGCTGTTACTGTGGCACAACTAGAAGCTTTTGAAAGTGGGTTGACAGTTAGAGAGTCAGTAAATTATGCTACAACAGTAACAGATATATTAATAGTATCGGCTAGTGGGTCACAACTAGGGAAAACTTTAACGGCTTCACAAAATGGACTTCTTTCTATAGATAGTTCTAATCCTGGAATATCGGAAACTATACTAGTTAAGAATCAACCTGATTCTATAGATAATGGGATTTATGTAGTTACAAGTACTGGAAGTGTAGATACTCCATTTGTACTTACTAGGGACACAAGATATGACGGGACACCTGATACAGAGGTTAAGTCCGGAGATTACTTCTTTATAACTAAAGGAGTTGGTAATAGGAATACAGGATGGTCATTATCTAGTGCTGCTGGTCATTATGCATTTGTTAACCTTGGAACATCAGTTCAGAGTTTTTATACATTATCTACAGGGGTAACAGTAGCCGGTGGGTCTGGTGGTAATGTATACTCACTTATTAACAATTCTTGGAATCTTATGGCTCATATAGATGATACATCTATAAGTACTATAGGAGAATCATGGAACGGGGGAATATTAGTAGGTGCAGTTAATGGAAAAGTATACACATTCAACGGTTCCACATGGGATGCAGGTGTTCAGGTAGCTCCTTTTATGACTTATATAACATGTATTATAGGCGTATTTGGGGGAAGAATCATAGCAGGAGCAGTTAATGGAAAGGTATACACATTTGATGGGACAAACTGGGATACTGGTTTCCAACTAGATACCCAGTCTTTATATGGAATTACAAGAAATACTAATAATGGGGATATCCTGGTAGGAAGCAATAGTGGGGTAGTCTATACATTCAACGGTTCCACATGGGATGCAGGTGTTCAGGTAGGAGTTGGTAGTGGTGATGGTTTCGTCTGTTTACATACTATGTCAGATGGAAATATACTATTTGGGTTTTTTGACACAATGTATATATTCGATGGAACAGACTGGAATGGTGGAGAATACGTTGCATATGGTATATTAAGCATATCTAGTCAATCAACAGGAAAAATATTCTTAGGAACTTCTGATGGAACAGTGTACATGAAGACTGGGTCAACATGGAATTCTGGGGAAACGCTTGATGCAAATCAAGGGTATCTAAGAGTACACGTGTTATCGAATGACGATGTACTAGTTAGTGGAGACCAAGGAAGGGTATACTCTGCTGATGGTACATTCAGTTCTACCCCTACAGCTGGGTGGAGACTGACTACGGAACCTGTAGTAGACTCAACGGATCTTGTATTTTATCAGTTTAGCGGGCCAGGAACTTTCACAGCAGGGAATGGTCTTATATTAGAAGGAAATAGGTTTTCAATAGATCCTAACCAGGATACTGTAATAAATGTAGAAAATGGAATTACAGATTTAGGTATTCCTAATAGGCATATTTATGGACTTGGTGGGTCATTAACTAGAGATACATCTATTAGTGGTGGTCAATTTGATGCAAAAATACTAGACTTGGCTAGTCTAAATTTAACTTCAAATACTATAGATAAATCTGAAGAAAGTAGCATTATATTCAGGCCAGGAGAATTAACATCCGAAGAAGTTACATTAGAAGGGTATGAAGCGGGAATAATTGCAACTACACATAAAGATGCTAGTTTAATTCAAACTTCTGATGGAAATGATACTAAATTAGTAGTAAGGGATGGTGAAGTTGAAGTTAATTCTACAAAACCAAATTTTAGGGGACTTACAGAATATGCTGACTATAGTAAGAATTATGGTCCATTATCTCTAGTTAATAAAAAATATACTGACAAGGAGATTGAGAGTATAAGAGTTGTCCCAGATAGGGCAACTATAGAGTTAGATGAGCAGACAAAAGTTATTAAAGTAGCAAATTATAGTCCATTAATAGATACTTATGTTGCACGTAAGCAAACATGGATTCAACAGCCTATTAGTAATACTCCTTTAGTATTACAAAATGACTTTGGGAGTATAGATATAGCTATTACTATATATGATGAATCGACAGGTAGTAAAGTGGTGTGTTCAGAAAGTGTAACAACGTCATCTATTACTATTACATCAAACATCAACTTTACAGGAACCATTGTAATAATAGGGTAATTATGATAAATTTAACTGATTTTAAAATAGCATCCATTTCAAAAAAAGTATCCTCTATGAATATCCAGGGAGGGTTTAATGGGGCAATAATGAATATACTTCCAATACCTTCTGGTAAACTGCTTATAGCAGGGTGGTTTACTCAGTATAATGGGGTTTCATCATCTAAGATCATAAGATTAAATTCAGACGGGTCTATTGATTTAACATTCGTTGTGGGACTTGGATTCAACAATGACATAAACTGGGTAGCATTACAATCTGACGGTAAGTTAGTTTGTGTAGGAGACTTCACATCATACAATGGCGTTACGGTTAATAGAATAGTCAGGTTAAATATAGATGGAACAATAGACAGTTCTTTTTCTATTGGAACAGGAATAACAGGTCAACCAAACTATGTGACCATTGATTCAAGAGGAAGAATACTGGTTTGCGGGGGAGGTATGATTATTTACAATGGTGTGCCTATCAGCAGACTCATCAGGTTAAATTCAAACGGGACATTAGATTCTACATTCAGCATGGGTACTGGAACAATAAGTGGGGTATTCGGGGTAGCTGAACAGTCAGATGAAAAACTAGTTGTCATAGGTAATTTTACTAGTTACTCAGGAATTTCTAGGTCAAGGATTGTAAGATTAAATTCAAATGGACGGGTAGACATAGGGTTCAATCCAGGTACAGGCTTCAACAGTACCGCATATGGTTTATCAATATCTAATGATAAAATAGTAGTAACAGGATTATTTAATAGTTACAATGGTTCCACTACTCCAGGTATAGCAATGATAACATCTGATGGGACTATAGACCCATCATTCAATTCAGGTACAGGTTTCAACAGTGGGTGCGAATGGAATTCCATAATAGATAATTTCATTTATTGTTATTTTACGTCATCTACTAACTATAATGGATCATCAATGAGCCATATAATTAAATTAAATCTTGACGGTTCTGTAGTTTCATCATTTAGTACTGGTACAGGAGTCCAGAATACTATATTTAGTATTGCAAAATTATCTAACACTAGGTTATTAATAGGGGGTAATTTTACAGCATATAACGGAATAGTAAGAGCAAGACTTGTAAAAGTTGATAATAGTGGTACATTAATTAATTGATGATGGCAAATATTACTGATCACGATTTAGTATATGTTACAAAAAAGCATGTAACATTAGATACAGGCATAGGATTTAATGCTGCTGTGTCTAACGTGTATCTTACACAGGGTAATGGACTGCTTATGACAGGATACTTTACACAGTATAAAGGTGTAACAAGTAACAAGATAGCAAAGATAAATTCCGATGGAACAGTTGATCCATCATTTGTTATAGGCACGGGTTTTAATAATGATGTTAATCAATCTATAATGCAACCTGATGGTAAATTAGTTTGCGTGGGCGATTTTAGTTCATATAATGGTGTAACTGCCAATAGAATAGTAAGACTTAATACTGATGGTACTATTGATACAACATTCAACACAGGTACGGGAATAGTCGGGCAACCCAATTACATTATCATTGATTCAAATGGAAAATTTTTAATTTGTGGAGGCGGGATGACTAGTTATAATGGTCATACAGCTAATAGATTAATCAGGTTAAACCAAGACGGAACAGTTGATACTACATTTACTACAGGTACAGGTAGTATTAACGGTATATTTAGAGTAGCTGAACAAGCAGACGGTAAATTAGTTATATCAGGTAATTTCGTTTATTATAATGGTATACAAAAGAACTATACCGCAAGATTAAACACAGACGGTACAGTAGATTCGACGTTTATCACAGGCACAGGTTTCGACAGCACAGCTCACGGTGTCTCAGTAATAGGCAACAAAATATTATACACGGGTAATTTTACATCATATAATGGTTCAACTGCAAACAGGATAGTGTTATTAAACAGTGACGGATCAATTGATCAATCATTCAATCCAGGCACAGGTTTTAATGGTGACTCAGAATATACCAAAATATTTAATAATCAAATATACGTAGTGCATACTGTAGCAACACAGTATAATGGTACACCAATTTCCCATGTAGTAAGATTAAATTTGGACGGGTCATTAGACAGTGCATTTAACATAACTACAACTTTTAGTGATATGATATATAATGTTGTAAAATTATCAGATACTAGATACTTTTTAATGGGAAGATATCAACTAGTAAATGGGCAACCAAAAGGAGGTCTAATCAAGGTTGATGAAAATGGAATAATAATATAAAAACTTATATCATGACACCAAAATTTAATGTTCCAATTCATGTTCCTATAGTCAATGCAACAGATGAAATCCCTGATGCTGATCATATAATGCTGTCTGCTAAAGCAGATGGTAGAATTTACAAGAAGAATAATGCAGGCATAGAAGAAGCTATTAGTATCAGTGGAGCTGTATCATCCTCAAATATTTTTCTAAGTAATTTAAATAGTGATATTACAGGGTATAAAAAACTTAGTTACTCTATAGATACAACACAAACAGAATTCTCAGCAGTCGTTAATAACAATGAGGTATTACTCAAAAAATTCATTTATGATTCAGCAATAGGGTTATCTGAAATTCTTACAGGAATATCTACATTTAGCTTTTATACTAAACTAAGCTCATCAGGCGTTGGGTGCTATATTAAGTTAGAACTATTCTCTAGAAATGTATCTACAGGTGATGAAACTGCTGTGTTTACAGTTCAGAATCAGGTAGAAGGTAATATATATACGCTTTCTAAATTTGAGTATGCTATCTCTTCTCCTATAATTGTAAACGAGGCTGACCGTTTTGGTTTAGCAGTCTACGTGGGTAAAACAACAACTACAGACAAGACGGTATATGTAGTTTCAGGAGATGGTACTCCATCACATTTTACTTTGCCTATTCAAATATCCCATGATGTTGTAAGAAGGAAAAATGAGAATCTACAATATCAACATATCGATCAAACATTAACAAAAACAACTCCAGTTGATGCAGATAGTGTTGCCATGTGGGATAGTGCGTCTTTAAAATTTCTTATTATTTCTTTCGCTAATTTTAAGGCCTGGATCAAATCATGGATTTCTAAAGAAGATGTTGATGGTTTGAAAATAGTAAATTCTCCTGAATTCGCAGACACAAATATAACGTCTTTAGCTGCTAATCCTTTAATAGGTAATACTGCCAAGTCAGTTTTATCAGCTATAACCAATCTTTTTACAAAGGTTTTAAATTCTTACTATAATACAGGTGTAGCTGGAGAGTCTATCCCATCAGCTGGAAAACCCCTAATTCGCAAATCAGACGGTTTGCTTTATCTAGCCAACGCTACAACACCTGCAACTCTAGGTGTAATAGGTTTTTCTACAGCAGCAGTTTCGATAGGTGCTTCTGTCACTTTCCAACATTTCGGCTACATGACATTGACTGCACACGGGTTTACAGTTGGTAGTATGAATAGAATATATGTAACTACATCATCTGGTGGATTATCAAATTCTAAACCATCTGTAAATGGCAATGGGATTGAGTCAGTTGCATCTGCTTCAGACGCAAATACAATTAAGATACAAATAGGACAACCAGTTATAACTTTATACGTACCATAATGGCGACTATAACACTTATAGCTACAGGGACTTGGGATGCAACAAATACTTCCATATGGTCTCCAGCGCAAGTCCCTACTGCAAGTGATGATGTCATAATTGCTAGTGGATTCACTGCTAGTTGTGCAACAACAGGATGTGTATGCAGAAATATAACCTATTCAGGAGGACAAACAAATAATAATAACATATCAGTTAACGGAAATGTATCAACTACTGCATCTTACTCTCCAAAAACATCAAATGTAACAACGCTTACATTATCAAATCCAACAGCCACCATATCTTGTGTTGATATATTGCCAGCTGGATTAATTATTAATGCCTCAGGTGTATCTGTAACAAGTAATTTAATAATAAGCAAACTAACAATAAATACAGGGTGTAGACTCAATTGCGGCGCTTATAATTTAACAACAAATCTCGAATGCATTGCAACTGGAATTCTTTCGATGAGTTCTGGTAATATACTTATAATTAACGACAAGGAATTAGCTCTAGTTGATAGTATTTTATCAAGTGTTTGTTTAATGAATGGTGTGAATATAACATTTTACATTCTTGGCAGCAACTTAACGTTTGATTGTAATATCGGGAATATTAATCTAACATCATTATCATCAGTTACTGACAATTCGCGAAGAAATTTAAACATCGGGGCTAATTTATCATCAATAAATACAATTGGCACTGCGTCACTAGCTTTAAATATATATTTAAAGAATAACATAGTCATATCTGGTCCTATTAATTTACATTCTTCAGATCTTGATAGAATCTATATAAGATCAAGTTATGCAGGAACAAAAAGATCAATTACATGTAATGGATATTTGAATATTTCTAATATAGTTTTTTCAGACATAAATGGCAGAGGATCTGCTAGTTGGGATTTATCATCATCTATTGATGTAGGTGATGGTGGCAATAATTCAGGAATAATATTTTCCGCTGGGGTCAATAAATTTTGGGTTGCAGCTAGTGGTGGAAGATGGAATGACAAGTCAAGTTGGTCATTGACAAGCGGTGGATTGTCTGGAGCGGATGTACCATTGCCGCAAGATGTAGAAATTTATGATTCAAAATCAATAACATCAACTGGCAGATCAATAACTTTTAACGCTACAAATCCTTTTCATGGTAAAATAGATAGTAGCTTATTGCCTTATTCACCAATATTAGTAACAAGTTACAGCCAAACATTTTGCGAAGACTTAGACTTAAGTGGTTTTGGCTCAATTACGCATAACAGTAGCGTAATTACACTTCGTAAATTGTTGAAAGATAATATGTTTTTAAAAGTAAATAATAATTTATTGTTTTATAACATAATAACCGTTAATTCACCAACATTAAATAATATTATAGTACTTCAATCAAATCTATACATCTCGAATGAATTATATTGTCCAGGTCTATTGAATATAGATATTCAATCATTTTATTTAAAAACAAAAGCATTATATTATCTAAGATCAGTAATAGGGAATGGTACTATAGAAGTTAATTATTATATGTTTCATACGAATCAAAATTTTATAAATAATAATATAGAATGGAGTCTGAAACTGTCTGGCATTGATATAGTAGTTGAATGTGCAAGCAGCATCGCATCACCTATCAATATCTTTGGCAATCTTATAGTAGATTGCAGCTCATCATGTATATTTAGAAATTTGAACACTGCATTACAAGTTAATAAATTTGCATTCAATAACATAATATTTTTACAACCCGGTAAACCATTCATATTTTATGGTGAAAGTGGTCAAGACGGAAGTTTAAGAATATCAGCAGAAACCGTAACAAACAATGCACCAGTAAGCAATCCAATTTCAATAACAGCTAATAATGGGCAAGGTATATTTGATATTGGTGATACAAATAGGTCGAAGAGTTTTATATTAGATTTTGGTTATGCAAATTTTACAAATATTAAATGTCCGTCGTTAAACACAATATACACGAAAGGGATAATAACAAATTGTACAAATGTTTACAACCAATTACCAAAAATGGTAGGTTTGTTATTTTATGACATACCAAGGGCTTTTATATCATACATTAATGATTTAATATTTAACCAAAATAGTTAATAAAATGGGAATAATTCATAATACGCTAAGCGCATATGGCTTAAACGCCCCGACATTCTGGAAATTAACCGGAATTGAATGGGATATCTGCAAACATGGCAAAGTAGCAATTGTTACTATTTCAGGATATGCTTCTCCGATGCAGTGTAATTCTGATCCTGAAAGGTACTCATTGAGACTTGATGCTAAAACATACACTGTACCAAGTGGCGAGATGACGGCGTTTAGCGAGTCAGATGCGTATTCACTGATTAAGATGCAAGGTGACTTCTCATCAAATTGTTTAGATTGCTTAGATTGGGCAGAATGGACACCTATTCGTTGGCGATCATACTGCAATGCTGTAGCGAATAATGAAACGGTTGATTACATACTGGATAAGACACTCTGGGAAGCTTACCTTATTACGATAACACCATAACGTTATTAACAGTGTTATATTAAAAACAATAGTTAAAATTTAGTTTAAAAATTGAAAATATGGACACAGTCTCGTTTAAAGAAGCGTTTATGGGAGATATGAATACTACAGTATTCATTTCATTTCTGGTTTGGGGGTACATGGGTGTGATAGTGAATATGGTCATTGAAGTATTCAAAAGAAAACCACTTAGTAAGCATTCACCAAAAGAGTTCAAAGCTGACTACTATATTTCTGACAATAAGAAAAGAATTGTAGCCGCTATTATTCTACTTCCTGTTTCTATACTATTATGTAAAGAAATGATAGGTATAGATATAACCAATGGTATTGCTTTCGCACTCGGGTATGGATCAGATACACTTGCTGAATTGTTTAAAAGAAAGACAAGTAAATATGTTGGAGTCGGTGATGGACAAGAAGAATCAAAGTAGTATGCTAAAGGATATGCTACATGATTTTGGGTTTGCAGGTTACAAGACCCTTATGATATCCTTAATAAGGATTGACAATATAAAATTACTATCTTTGTTTGCTATGCTGGGGACGCTTGTTGAAAATATTGTCGGTCTAAAACCTTATACAGTTTTAGTACTCATGATTTTGCTTTTAGTAGAATTAGCTGTGGGTATCTCTGCAAGTTTAATGAGGAAAGAGCAATTTCATGTTAGAAGATTACAAAGATTTGGATTAAAGTTCTTGATATATTTTTTTATACTACTTTTGTTGAATACATTTGTTAAACAGTACACGGGTAGACCTGAAGAATACGTATACTCAGCATTACACTCATTCATTGTGTTCTACGTTATAGGGGTGTACTCTATTTCGATATTGGAAAATACATCATATGTACTGGGTGGTAGCAAAGAAATAAATGGTCTACTAAAGGTATTCAGGGTAAAGCTTAAAGAGGCTACGAACATAGAAGTTAAACAAACAAACCATAAAAAGAGAAAACATGAAGAACATACTAGTAATACTTGATGCAGGCCACGGTGGTATGATAAACGGTGTCTATACTACAGCACCTGCAAAGATGTTCAAACACAGTGATGGTACCATGGCATATGAGGGTGTCATTAATAGGGAAATAAAGAATGAACTAGCAGTGCTGTTAGACCATAACGGCATAGATTGGGATGATGTAGCTCCTGGTAATGAAGATACTTCTTTAAAGACACGCACAGACAAAGCTAATGAAATATATAGCATAAAGAAAGATACACATTTAGTACTGTATTTAAGCATACACTCCAATGCTGGAGGGGGTACAGGTTTCGAAGTATGGACGTCAGTTGGACAAACATTGTCTGACAAATATGGTGAACTGTGCAGTCAGCAAATAAAAAAAGACTTTCCTGGTTTCAAATTTAGGGCAGGTACAGAAGACGGGGATTTGGATAAGGAAGCGCAATTCTGGGTTCTAAGGAAGACAGACTGTCCAGCAATTCTAGTAGAGGCTCTATTCTTTGACAACTTAGAAGACTGGAAGGTTCAAAGGACGCCGAAATACATTTCAGACATGGCACATTGTTTATTATCATTCATAAAACAATTAAAAACAGATATAATATGATAAACACATTAAAGAAATACAGTTCATTGCTACTGTTAATAATATTGGTATTACTCGGGTCATGCTGTTTTGTTCTATACGGTTTGTACAGTGCAGAAAAACAAGAAAAGGAACGTCTAGGATCTAACTGGCAGAATGAGGTTAAGCATAGTACTGAAGCATTCACCCAATTGAGTTTGGTAAAGGGCGAATTAAAAGACATGCGTCCTGGTTTAGATAGTATTAGGAAGACACTCAGTATTAAAGAGAAGAATCTCGTAAAGATAGTAACGTATGAAACATACAGGAGAATAGATAGTGTAAACATGATCGGTCCTGTAGCTCTCGATACATTCAATAGGTTAATAAAAGTTTCAGGTTCTATAAATTGTTTCAGTACAGAAGCTATCATAGATTTAAGAGGTACAGGGTTAAAACCTACAGACATGGATGTAAAGATGGTAAAGATGAACTTGACTAACATACAAGTGAAAGACAGTGGCTCTACTTTCTATTATAAGAAAAGAGACAGTACTAAAGCACTTCGTTTCTGGCCATTCGCAAAAATGAAATTCTATAGTAAAAGTGTATCAGCTTGCGAGTCACAAGCAAAAATGCAAGAATTGATATTCGAAAAGAATAAATAATATGGACAATTCATGTACTGAACTAGTAACAGACTTGGGTATTGGGTGGTTGTTTGAAAAAACTATTCCCACAAAATCCAATGTATGTAGGTCAGCTTTGGGTAATAGAGATGACGGATTAGTAAGTGTGTCTGTACTTGAGTCTGATGGTAATACTGTAATAGTAATTCCAAGCAACGATAAATGTTCAATCAGCGGCAAGGGGTCATACACTATAGGGTTGTTCGTAAAGTTCCCTGAATCATCTGACAGTAGTTCAAGACGTGTCTTACTGGACGTACCAAATGTGCTTAAAATAATACACGAGTACGGGAATATTATTTTCGTTGTTAACGTGAATGGGAACTCAATGGTAGTTGGAACAGAACCAAGTGGTATAAACTTGTGTGACGGTAAGACAAGACTGGTGCTGGTAAGTAGAAATAGTTACCAGAATAAATCAACACTTGTTTTGAAAGTATATGGTGACATAAATCTGAAATATGAAATAGACACTGATGTTCATATTAGTCCAGGATATCAACACATTGTCCTTATGGGGGAGGATGTCGGAAATGGATTCTCATACAATATACAGAAGGGAACCAGGGTCTCAGGGTTATTCATATACAGGGGAATACTGACAAAGGATGACGAATTGAAATATTGGAACAAGGGGGTGCCTGTTTCAGGTACTCAGTTGTTTTGTAAACTAGATGAGGCAAACGGGTATACTGTTTTCGATAGTTCAGGCAATGGTACCAATGGAACTATTCAGGGAAACCCAATATGGGTTAGTGACTCTAATTTTCATAGTTGGCAAAACATGTTTGGGTACACGGTTTTAGGAAGTATACGGAAACCAGTTATCATGTGTAATCCAGATATTGACATAGAAAACAACAAGCCTACATATAGTGGAAGATGTAGGTTACACACTGCTATACAGAACATACAGTCACTTAAAGCAGATGGTTCAATATGGGGAAGATCAAATCCTCAGAACTTGAATGTGCGCCCTGGGCAGGATACTTTTACTGTATTATTAATCGTAGAGAAGACGGGTGAACAAGAAGGTTACGTGATGTGCATTGGTGACAGGGTAACAGTTAGGTATTTCGGGGGTCAATTACTAATTAGTATAGGTGGGAATGAGAGCACTTTACAAATACAAAATGGTATAAATGCAATTGAATTATCTGTTGAACAACAGAGATGTGAAATATACGTCAACGGGGTACATGATACCTACAAACAGGTTTCTCCATATTACACAACAGGTATAAACTTTGACATACTAGCAAAGGGGGGTAATGAAATACTCAATGAAGGTAGTATAGTATACATAGCACTACTTGAAGGATTATTTAGTGAAGAAGAAAGGTCATACTGGAATAAAAACGGGTACACATCTAAGAAGACAATCATTGATTACTACATGTACTCACGTACTGACGTGATATTCGACCTGTCTGGCAATCTTAACCACATTGGTTTATTCGATGTTGGTGAATTCAGTTGGTCGGGTAAGCAATCAAAATGTCCTAGGTTACTAAATGGGTTTACTGAAATATACCCATCAAGAAAAGACATGTTAGTTCCTGTAGTGGTTCCATATGATTGTAATGGTAAGAAGATATACCACAACGAGTACGGGGAACATCAAGTAGAAGTAGAATACAAGGGAACAGGGGGCATATTAATATTCGATGCTTACATAAACATGAACCCAGATAAACTAGAACTAGGTTTCTGGTCAACATTCTGGAATAAATCAAATTCAAATATATGGTCTACTCTATCAGGTCAGTTTAGACAGGATGACCCATACATGTGGAATTTGCAAGAATTGACTATGGACTACCTGATACGTTCTATGACTGAAGAACATTATAACATGGTTTTCTCGGGATCTCAGGAAGGAGCGTATGGTCTAACTATTGAACTTGTGGACCTGGTGTTGCTTAATCTTGGTAATAACATGACATATAAACCAATACCACTATGATATTATTATTAAAAAATACACCTAGGGCAAATCAATTCGCACCTAGGGTTGACGGTAAAAGCTTGGTATTAAAAAATCCATTGGTAGTTGGTGAGGCACAGGAAGCCAAGATTAATGATGCTAGTCTAACTAATGGGGAAGTAGTTGTATGGGATGGCACAAACTCAGTGTTAAAATCAACAGGGGTAAGTGATACAGAACTACAGGTATTAAACAACGCATTAATTGGGTCGGCTGTAGCATCTAAGGCTGTAGTGCTTAGTGAAAACAAAGATCATTCTGGTATTCGCAATTTGAGTATAACAGGAAACAATACAGTTGAGGGTATACTTACAGTAGTCGGCTCTGGTGAATTCAGTAGTTCTATAAAGGTCATTGGATTGACTGAATTGATGGGGGACATATCAACCCAGGGTTCATTTAGAAACACGTCTATAAAATTGGTTGATTCATTCATATCATCTAAGATAAGAACATCAACAAGACTGGTATTTGCAAGAAATCAAGATACGCTTGAATTTGGAAACTCAGTAGATGCTATTACTTTGATAACAGGTTCTGTACTAAAAAGAAAAACTGGGGGTGCGGAATACAAGATATGGGACGAACTAAGTGATGGTACAGGATCAGGACTCGACGCTGATTTGCTTGATGGTGTTCATTCAACATCATTTCTGCGTTCAGATACAGATGCTGAAATGGGTGGTAATCTTGTGATGAAAGGAAAGTACATTTCGTACAAGACAGCAGTAGGGGATGAGAAATTCAGGTTACGGTTAACAGGCACTGATTTTAATGTGTATGATGTGGTTAATGCTAAAACTAGTTTTTCAGTGTATAACGATAAGGCATACGTTAATGGGTCTCAGGTTTTAACAGCAGCGAATTATGGTGCTTTGAATGCTGACACATTAGATACCCTACACGCATCACAATTACTAAGAAGTGATGTAGACTCAACACTTAGTGGTAAGGTGACATCAGTATTACCAAAAAACGGTTTGTACTTCTATGACGGAACAGGGTTTGCAAAAGTGGTGTTCCAAAAATACGGGTCTGACTTTACAGGTATTGGTGTAGACAGTGTTGGTAATATGAGACTAGGGGCATGCGATTATGACGGGACATGGAGATCATACAACCCAGCATACAATTTATACTATGGACAGCATAAAGTAATGCACATGGGAAATATGGGAGAAAGCTCAGGTTTCTCATGCGACATGGTTGATGGGTATCACGCTTCCTCACTCTTAAGCTTTGCGAATCACACAAGGGGGATCGTCAGGGCTGAGAATGAATCTACAGGAAAACCCAAGATTATAAATTTAGCAAAAAATGGAAGATGCACTTCTTATACTTTGAATGTAAATATAGCTAACACGAACAACACGGGAGGTGTTGCTTACCTTAATTTCTTAGAAGGTATGGAAGATGTCATATCTGGACATTCTAATTGCTTATCAGCTATAGGAACGGTTAAAATAGGGTATGCCGGAAACGGTTCATCATCAGCTGCATTTAATATTAATATAAGATGGGATAACAATGGAACGGACACTCGATGGTCATGGGTAGAAGGTTTACCTGCTGGAAAATCAGTAGGATTTTATATAAGTCCACAGGGGTACGTGATGATACAGACGACAGGTGGTATAATTGACTTGGCCATGGCATTTACGTATAGTTCTGTTGAACAATCTTGGTAATAATTTAAAGTCATAGTTATGGATATTAAAGACGAAGCAAAAATTACAGCGTTGGAAAATGAATACAAATCTCAGTTGACTAGTTTTGTGGGTGAGATAGACACTATCGAAATGCAAATAAGTAATTTGCAGTCTAAATTAGAAGCGTTGAAAGGTAATAAAGAACGGCTACTCGGGGCTATCGGGGCTATTTCTGAAATGAAACAAAAACTAGCATTATCAGTAAAAGACTAATGACTCAAAAAGATGCAAAATCCCGTGAAAGATAACGTATAAGTTATTTTATTCACGGGATTTAATTTTTAAAGTATATGAGATCTGAAAAGACATTGCCAAAGCTGGAAGAAGAAGTTAAGAGTCTAGGATTGTATGTAAAACCAACAGGAAAGAATGGTAAGTTCATGAAGAGAGATTACGTCATGGCACTGATGCAACACCATATCCTAATGTTATATGGATCCATTGATAAAGTTCCAATTAATCTTAAATTTAGACTATCATTTGAATCACCCCAGTTGGCGTACAACTATTTTGATCTAAAACCAAAAGAACAAGAAAACATATGGGTGTCTGAAAATGTCTGGCTGGTAGAAAAAATACAGGGCATACGTGGGACACTCATCCAATCAATAAGAGAAGGATGGTCATGTTATTCCAGGGATATAAATGAGAAGACTTATATATGGGACAATTACTCTGAAAGGGTTCTGGACCACAGTATAGGTAAACTAGACAAGAACATCGTTGTAGATGTCGAATTACAGTTGGCAAACAAGAATGTAAAGCCACTACTGAAAGAAATGAACTTCGAGATTGAAACAGATTTCCAGTGCATCTCAGCACTGATGATGATCGATAGTGACAAGTTCAACGTAATAGCGAAGCAGTGCCCGAATTTATTCCTATACAAGTTAATCGACGTTTATTTCTACGAGACAGACGTAAGGAAGAAAGCATACAAGGAAAGAGAAGAACTGTTTGATAAAATAGTCACTGAATTGAAAAGTGTTGGCGTTCTTATTGAAAGACCGCTGTATTGTAAAGATCCATTAACAAAGAAAGCATTCCACGAGGGGTTGATAAAACAAGGTGCTGAAGGAACAATAGCAGTGTTTATTGATAAACCATGTATACTCGACGGTACTCGGGGAAGAGATGAAATGATAAAGATAAAAAAATCATTGTTCTCTTTAATGTTCGAAAAAAATGCATTGACAGACACTGTTGATGGGTGGGTCTCCAAGGTTATAAATTCAGACGAACTGACGGGTCTAGTAAGAACTATAGAAGTAAGTGCATTGGATAATAAAGGCGCTGTTGTGGTAATAGCAGTGACAGACGCGATACCTTTATCATGTCGGTTATTCTCTCAAACGGGGGACAGTACACCTAGGAACATATCAGAGGGTGATGTCATTGAGTTATCAGGTTCAGTATGGAAAGAAGGTCTGATACAGGATGCAACAGTAGAGAGAATAAGGTGGGATAAAATGCCACATGCATGTACTCTTAACGGTTAAAAATATTTTTTAAAAAATATATAAAAACATTTGGATTTACTCATTTTTTAGTATAATATTGTAAAAGTGTATCCAACCTGGAACACTTAGTAGTATACATTTTTAAATCTAAAGACATGGTAGTGACTAGTACTTCTGTTACGGAGCAGAATGAATCAGTGGCAAAGGGTTTTTCCCTAAATGATCTAAAGAAAGTTGAAAACGAGGTGAGGAGAGCAGTCTCGCAGTTACGTTTCAGGTATAATCCTAATACTAGGATGCCAGAAAGTGATGTAGCATGGGACTGCTTTACAACTTTATACATGAGGGGTTTCTTCCACAAGTATGATGGTACTAAGTCGAAGACAATAACATACTTATGGAATGGTGTAAGAAACTATCTAATCGACCAAGAAAGAAGTGCATTAAATAAGATGCAACCTGTATCAATGAATACAATGGTCGGTAAAACTAAGACAATATGTCTGGGTGACTTTATAGACAACTCAATATCTGAAAGTGCCATAGGTATAGAATCATACCTAGAGGTTCTGGACATACTGAAGAATACTATGAAGAATAACACCAAGTACCAGGCAGTTACTAAAGAACTGGGTAAGGTTTGTCTAAGTGGTTACACAGTCATGTACCTGGTTGTCTCAGGTTACAAGATTCATGAAGTCGCAAAGATGTTCGGGGTATCCAAGGCAATGATTTCTTTATTATACACGGAAGCACTAGGAATATTAAAAGAGAATGCTGAAGATCTGGATATTAGTACTGATATATTATCCTGGACTAATAAGATGGAGACTATCAGGAATTCAGGAAGTGCCCCAACGTGCCCACATTGCGGGGGTCACAGGACTAAATACTGGTGTACAAGTACAGAAGGGACATATGTTAAATTGTACACATGTAAGGACTGTACACGTAGCTTTAATATCTTTACTAAAACACCATTACACTGGATGAAAACTAGTGTAAGGCAGCAGTTTATAGCATTTTGTACTGACTACACTAACGGCAAAATACTCTCAGATTGCGCAGCAACTGCTGGTGTGGGTTTCAAGAAAGCAACTACATGGTTATCTCAATACAAGGATTACTTCTATATTGATTCAAAAAGGATAATATTGAAGAAACTAAACATGTGGGAAGAAGAAATACGGGACTCAATAGAACGAAAGGAAAATGAAAGTATTAAAGATAGGGTACAAGCAGATTGAAGGTTTAACCCTTTTGAAAAATATAAATGATGTTCGTAACTACGTTGATAACTATGCAAAATCTACAATAAGGGAAGATGCAATCGGTGATGTCTCCGGGTTATGTATCGAAGCTCAGTCTACACTGCTGAAGTTCATAGAGGAGACGGAAACTAGTATCACGGTGTACGCAAGCAGGGACAATGTAAGTCCCGTGTTGATGAGCAGGTTTGACAAGATTGAAAAGACGGACGATATAAAACTTGGTTACGGGTTATTCAGTAATTACATAGAAGAACAACAGGGTAAGGAAACAAAAGATGCAAGTTCCGAAAGAGAGTTCGCTTCTATATGCTGCGAAAAACTTAAATCATTTCTATTATATAGAAAGTTGAATACAAGCATCATAGCAAGAGTTGGTAATTATATTTAAAAATAACTATTATAAAACGTAACATTATGTATTAATATAACGTTATACAAGTAAATTTAACACACATAAACTTAGACTAAAATGAAAACACTACAATTGTTGATCGTACTGGCATCTGTAATCGGAATGATACTCACAGGATGCAAGAAGACTGAACTGGAAGGAATCCAGAAAAAAGACGATACTGTTGGAATAAAAGACACGGTTAATCTAAACCAGAAACTACGCGTTACTGACACGCCCGTCGTTACTGATACGCTGGTAGTCACTAAAGACAGTATTATTATAGTAGGGGATACTATAAAGAAAGACACTGTTACAGTTGAACCTGTCGACTCAAATGCTTTAGAACTAAAGAAGTGGTTTAGTCATAACATTCCAACAGAGTACTACTATATAAGGAAATACCAGTATAAAAATGGTATGCGTACATTCGAGTATTTATATATATCTGAATCTACGATAAAATACACTAGAGATGTTGTAGACACGGTAGATAACTCTGTAATAAGTACAAGTACAGAAAACTATCTAATAGACAGTACACGAAAAATAAAAGCGAACAGGTGGGCATGGAGGGCAAATTGCTCCAGGGTAAGTACGGGAGAAAGGTTAAATAAATGGTTCGTGCTAATGTATTATGATGCCCTAACATGTGCTATACCAAATGACGTTGAAATTGATGACGATATACTGGTTAGGTTGCACAGGAGTGATTATCCTATATACTATAAAATATCTTACAGGGAAGTAGATTTCAACTGGGTAAAAGTTGTATACGAAAAATAAGGAACATTGGACGATATCATAATATACTGCGAATTATTATCTACTCTCATTGTTTTCAAAACCCTCACTTAACGGTGGGGGTTTTTCGTATAATGAATAAAAGGCATGGACAAGTATATAAAAAGGAACTGGATAAGATAACTAAGGTTCAACAGACGCAGGCTAGTTTGGTAAAGCAGTTAGAAATACTAAGGGTTTTCGCTAATAAACTTGGTTTATATGATGCGGCTGACTATATAAAGACATACAAATGAAATTGATAGTTAATACTGAATACCAAGACATCGTTAGGTATCTCTTCTCAGGGTACAGGTTGGAAAAGGAATTCCCTATTCGTGATAATTTTTTTATAGTGAAGAATATAAGCCACAAGGAGAACATGTTGCTAGACAGGTTCAATAACTACGTTATAGTATCCAAGAACTTCTTTACCGAAGTCTGGGGTAAGGAAGAAATATTCCAGTACTTGATAGATAATAAGAGAACACGTAAGAAAACAGTCCCACAGTTTGACGGTATGTCTGATGCCGAATTTGAAAAATACATTAAAATAATGTACCTGACGGGTACATGGGCATATGATGATAGCACGGAAGGATTGCTAGAACTATTCAAGAACATAGACTCAGGTGCAAGATACAAGGAATACTTTACATTACTCAGTACAGGAATGGATCCCATGTATATTTTCTATGGCATACTGACAATGATAAAGAAATCACTGGGGTACATGGAACTTACAAATGTTAACAACAACTTCTTTATACTATTGAAGAACAAGAATACGGTTTTATCCAGAAATATTGTAAAGTCATTAGAAAGATGGGCACAGTGGGATAAGAATGTAGATGATGACATGAAAGTACTAAGGTTTATTAAAGATATAGGAGATAGGGCATGAAACTATTAAACAGTTTCTTCAAGAAGAAGGAAGTTGTGAACAGGTGGGGAGTAGCATTCCCACTATCACAGATATATGATAACCACCACAGGATAAATAACATACTGGCTAATCTATACGTAGATATAGAAGACTTGGATGATGACGCATTCAATGAAATATACAAAAGGTTCTCAAAGAAGTACAGTCTGTTTATTAAATTACCAAAGTGGGTAAACGCATACAATACCGATAATGCATTATTTATAGAAACAATGCAAAAGGTAAAAGGTCTAGTAGGTAACTATCCAGAAATAAAAGGAGTAGTGCTAGAACTCAGAATGTATTATGGTAATGAAAGTGAATGCTTGTATTCATTGAAAAATGTTTTGGTGAAAAGGCTGGCAACTACACTGGTAAGAGAAGGTAAAAGTTTGTTCCTGGTAAATGGTGAAGTACCTAACGGGGCATCTAATGCGTTCTCACTTTCTAACATGATTAGTATAAAGAAGGATATCCCTGATGTCAAACTGGGGTTAAACTTGCAGAATGCGTACTGGACGGGTAACAGGGTACTTGACGTTTTCATAAAAGAAAACACGCTGGCTGGTTTTCCTGTTAACTTCGACATGGTTATACTCGGTGGTGTCAACGATAAGCTTGGTAATGTTGCTTTCGCATCCGAAGAAGACAAGTACACTATAGAACAGTATACCAGTGTTCTTAAACAGTTCAAGAAAGCATTATTCATATATGACTGTGCTATAGAAGAAGTGTTAACGGTGCATGATATAATTAAGAAGGTAGATGGAACAAGTTAATTTTGATTTCGGCAGGGTCGTGGATAGATACACGTATTTACTTGCTCAATTACACGTTAAGATAAATGGTGGTGTTTACACGATACTAAACTCGAATGAAAAGATAACGTACCACGGGTTGAATTACGCTAATGAGATTAGAAAACTACTAGCTGAATCTGTAGATCCTAAGTTGTCATACGTGGCATTAAGGGACGCTGACAGGTACATAACGGATATACAGGAGATACGCCTAGATTGTATGTTGATGAGGTCTGAACTAAAATCTGTAGTAAACAGACCTGAACTGACTAAGAATCCAGCAATATCAGGATACTACAAGGCTTTAAAACTGGCATTAGACACTGTATGTGATTACTTAGAGGTGTGTGATAAGCAATATTCATACATGACCGAGATACTATTTGGTGTCTCCCAGGTAAACGTGTCTATCAATAGGAGGTTTTTCGGGGGTTCAGACATGATGTATGATTACAAGAACTAAATTTGACTACATGATAAATAGATTCACATTAATGGGATACGTAGGGAATGAACCCCAAGTATCAGTTGTGACAGGAGGACTACAACGAAGTGTTTTCTCAGTGGCAACAAGGGAAACATACATAAAGAAAGATGGGTCTCCACACGAAGAGACATCGTGGCATGATTGCGTGGCATGGGGTAAGGTCTCGGAAAACGTGGAGAAATTCGTGACAAAAGGCACACTAGTATTCATAGAGGGTTCCATAAGTTACTGGGAAGCAGAAAAAGACGGGGTGAAGATAAAAAGAGCAAGTGTCAAAGTAAACACATTCACGGTTGTAAAAAGTATGAAAGAAACAGGACAAAAACAAATAAGTGTTCCCACTGTATCACAACAAAAACAAGTAGACAACTCATTAGCTCTACCTAGTTTTGAAAACAATGGTGTGGTGACTACAAGGGTAAGCCCAGGTGAAGATATCGACTTACCATTTTAACGTATAACAATAAAACAATTAATTTTTTTGACATATGAATACACAAGGTAATTATCCTGCATCAGTGCAGGAAGTGTCTATGGGTGTAGTTGTTTCACAGTATCCCGTAGAAATATACAGGGTGAGTGAAAATAACGTAGACTTGATGACAATCTTAACACAGAATCCCATTGTAACTAAAACCTATTACCACGACAAGATAGGTTTCAGGTTCCACGAGATTCCAGCAGCACTGCAACTAGGTCTTAAACCGTCTATCCATTATAATTTCCTAGCAGCAGTATGGAACGCAACTAAAGACGGAAAGAACATAGTAGACGGGTCGTACACGGTGGTACTTCTTAGACTAGCAGAAGAAATGTACAAACGCCTGGTTAAGAAGTTCGAATTAAACGGTGACCTTAGACAACTGGTATTACAAGTATACCTTGAAGGTGAGGTAAAATACCAGAAGATGAACTTCGAGGTAGACACGCAGAAGAAACCACCTTATATGCTAGATCAAGCTTTATTTAACCAGGTTAAAGCTGATGTAATAGACATGAAGCAATACATCGTTCCCGTAGCAGGGGGCACAATCGATGAAGAACGTTTCTGGGAGTTGTGGAAGACAGAGGGTACTGCTGTAGAAAAGCAGAAAGAGCAGCAATTCAGTGGAAGGGGTATGGTAGGTGCAGGTAATCAACAACAGCAGGGTGGCTTCCAAAGAACGGTACAGCAGCAGAATAATATCCAACTCCCACAAAGTCAAGGTACACCAGCAAGCATGCTTAGACAAGAGGACTTCAATTTTGGTATGGGCGCACAACAGCAGCCACCATTACAGCAATTTCAACCGCAACAACAGAACCAACAGCTCGTGCAACAGCAGCCACCATTACAGCAACAACCTCCTTTGCAGCAAGTTCAGCAGTTTCCAAACGGCGGTCAACCAGTATTTGACACGCATACTGTAATACATGAAGAAGTGCAACAGCAGCCATTATTTAATAAAATGGGTGACTTCAACTTTGAAACTCCCTAGATAAATATTTCATATATTATTATAAACCTGTACTTTATAAAAAGTACAGGTTTTTATTTAAAATTTTTTCAATAATTTATATTAAATATCGTAACATTTCATATATTTGTAACGTTAAAACAGTATAGAACGAAGTAATGCTATCATTTAATATATAGGAATCATGGAAACGACTAAATTATCGTTACAGCACTTTAGGGAAAAGAAACCTTTCAACACTAATAAAGGTTTGTCTGTTTTCAACATTACTGATATACTCGGTGATAATCCATACGAGATAGACTTTGACGTGTACTTGCCAACAAAGGGGTGTAACTTGCAAAGGGAGTTCTGCTGGACTCTATTGCAGAAACAAGAGTTTATACTGTCATTGCTAAAAGATATAACAATACCACCTTTCGCATTTATATGCTACGAACGTAAAGTATTCAGGGTAATAGATGGCAAACAAAGACTTGGAGCATGGATAGATTTCTGCAAGGGTATATTTCCGATAGAAGTAGACGGAAGTACATACTATTTTTCAGATTTAGATAACAGGTGCCAGGGTGAGCTCATGTTTTCAAGGTTTGTACAAGGAGATGTTGCTTACGAGTACGAAGGTCAACTCATATCAGATAATGACAAGATAGAGTGGTTCGATAGAATAAATTTCAAAGGAACCACTATGGATATAGAACACATGAAGAAATTAAAGGAGCTATGAGAACACTAGTTAAACTAGATAGTAAATTATGGTACGAATACATACTCGCAGGGGACTCGTTCGTGACATTAAAAAGTCTAAGAACTGGTTCTGAAATGTCATATCACATACAGAAGCAAACAGCTATCAGGCATATACATCATGTAAGGTACAGGGTAGAAAGCAAGAAAGGGGCACAATACATATATGTAGGTACTATATTCGATAAAAAGTTCTTTAGGTTGTCTGGAAAATCACGGGTAACCCTTGATTCAGTTATATACGTGGCATTCAACTACGTTATAGAGAAACTAAGGAATGGTGTAATAGACATGGGGGTTGAAATATACCATGAAGGCAAATGTGGCAGGTGTGGTAGGCGGTTAAACTCTGAAGAATCGATGAAAACAGGGTATGGTTCAGATTGCGTAAGCAAAATAAAACACAAAATATTGTATAATATATCGTAACATTTCATATATTTGTAACGTTAAACAAGTATATATAAATTAGAAATCATGGCAAAACAAGGTACATTAAAAGTAGGAGACATCGTAACTATGAAAAACATACGATTTCATGGTAATACAGAAGGTGTAATAAAAGAACTTAATGTAAAAGACAAACAAGGTTTTATATGTGTACTGGTCAAGTGGGGAGACATGTCTGAAAAAGGATGGTTTCAAAATGGTATAATACAAGAATATGATTTGGAACTGGCAAATGTTAAAAGGTGTAATATTTATTAAATATGTTAATTTATACAAAGAAGCGGGTTAATCATGGAAACGACTAAAAATAACGTGGCACTATTAGTGCATGACATAATGGACTGTGACTTAAACTGTAATACTGAACTAGACATGGTCAACAAATTAATAAGGTGGGTCTACTCAGGAGGGTTACTAAATGAAATTGAATTAGAAGTCAAAAGACTAGGTGATACATTTAATGACTACTATTCCAATGATTGTATTATCATTGCAGAAAAATTAAAAAAAGAAATACATGCACAAGCATACACAGATGATGACATTGCTAACATCATTGTTATGGAAGCCCATGTTCGTTACGGGTACTGTGTTGAAAACTTCATACAACTAAGGAAACACGGGTTATTGAAACTACTAAGAAGTTTTAGTACTAAACTAGTTGGGGACATACAAGAAGTATTGACAATTGGTAGGTACACTGTAGTTAAGACATTTAAAGGAACTCACTTAAAGTATTATTCCATTGTTGAGGATGAACTGGTAAATACACAAAGTAATACACTGGAAGAAGCATTGTGTTACTGCTTGAATGAGACATACGCAGCAGCAATGTACACACTAGTAAGTGCAAAATAGATGGAACTCAGGTGGAAACTAGTCAGTTACAAATTGAAGGACAGTGCAACAAGGTCAGGTAAAGAATTGTATGCAGGCCTGATAAAGGTAGCAGAATACAGGTGGTTAGTAAAAGCACCAGCAGGTTCAGGATACCAGTTCATTTGCCAGGTACACTTGCCAGGAATACAAGGTGTATCATATTTTAAAGGGAAAGAAGAATGTGAGAAATTCATGGTGACATCAACAATTAACTGGTTTAATTTAACAGTAAAAAAGTATGAAAGAGACAGGGAAAGCTACTGTGTTTTACAAAGTGTTAAAATTCATTAAGGTAAAAGAAGACGGGTCATACGTAAGGGTAGCAATTTTTACAGACAAGAACAGTAATGTTAGTATTGTAAGGGTATCAGATGATAAACTTACAGAAGGACTTAGATACAATTGTAAACTAGAAGCAAAACCAACTAGGTATGTGCAACGAATACAGGTATGAAGAACCTTGCAAAAGCTTGGTTACTTTCTACAATAAAGTATGGTACGGGGTAAACAAGGTGGCACCAGAACTGATAAAAAGCAGGTATTTCTCCGGTAAGGAGGAGGGACAGACAAGATCGTTCTGGCAGAGGGTAGCAACGGGTTCACTAGTTCATACAGTAGGCAACTTGCATATAGAATCTGACATACACTCAGGTATAAGAGTGTTCAGATTACAGGTAGGTGAAAAGACTAATATCCCAAAAATGGTATCAACAGGGGAAGGATTCGATGGAAGCGCATACATATTCAGGGGTAAGAAGCAAGTTGGGTATATAAGCATAACAAAACTACAAGATGGTTCAGACAAATTCGCAGCAGATATAGCAAAAGAAGGTAAGTTCGACAAAAGTGAATTAACGGTACGTAAGACATGGGATAGTATAAATGTATAATTACAGTATGAAACTCTCCCAGAATGTCTGATTTTAATAGACAACTATAAATTATACAGATATGGAAACAAGTGTAAAAGGTTATTACTACAACGCTGGTAACAATCAAGCGGTATTCGTACCGATACTAGATATAGGTCCTGAACTGGATGGATACACGTTCACGTGTACAAGAAACACAGGTAAGTTATGGGTGTGTACAGAAGACTTGTGGTTGACGGAAGAAAATGCATTAATTAACAGGGTAGCATTAATCATGAACAACTAACATTATTCAACGATATTCATTAATTTTTACAATAATGTTTAAAGATGAAAGAGAAATTTGAAAATAGACGGTTAACTGGCAAGTTACGGGTTAAACTAGAAAGAGATGACCACGATTGTGGTAAGTACTGGGAAGCAGACAAGCAACAAGTTATTAACTGCATAATCTCAGTGTTGAAAGACTACAAGTCACAGGGTTATATCCTAACATTGAGACAGCTGTATTACCAACTGGTTTCAAAGAATATAATGCCCAATGATAATATCTGTTACAGTAAACTTTCCTCGTTGCTTGATGACTGTAGATACTCAGGTGTTGTTGACTGGGACTCCATAGAAGATAGAGGCAGGGTTCCTTACACGCCATACTTTGAAAACTCAGTAAAAGAAGCATTGCAAAGAACAATAGATTGCTACAAGCTAGACAAGAGGTTAGGTCAGGATGTATACGTGGAACTATGGTCTGAGAAAGATGCAATCTCTAACATACTGAAGGAGACAGTTAAGGATTACACTCTAACGGTAGGTATAAACAAGGGTTTCGCAAGTTCCACGGCAATGTACAACGCATACATGCGATTCATGCCAATGATGCTAGAAGGGAAGAAGGTAGTGGTTCTGTACGCAGGTGACCATGACCCTAGTGGTCTGGACATGGTACGTGATATCAGGGAACGCTTGGAATACTTTATGTCCAAGGGTTCATACAAGACAAAACTATGGGATGAATACATTCAAAGAAACGGGGATACATCTATTGTAAACATTATGTTTGACAGGTATCCAGAATTAGTAGGAAGGTGTAAAGAAATCATACCAAAAGAAGATGATGATGAAATGTCAGATGAAGCATACGAAGAATTGGTGCAGATACAAGCTCTTTGCGTGGTTAAAGAATACTTTGTTGTTAAGCCGATATGCTTGACAAGGGAACAGATAGATTACTATAACTTACCACCAAACCCTGCTAAAATCTCTGATCCTCGTGCAAAGAAATACATAGAAGAACACGGTGATGTATCGTGGGAGGTTGACGCATTAAGTCCAAGAATACTCAGATCTATTATACTGGAAGCAGTTAAAGAATGTATAGATATGGACAAGTATGAAGAGGTAATAATACAAGAAGAAAAGGATATAGAAATTATAAGGGGTTATATTGCTAATATGTAAGGTATGAAATTTGAAGAATGGTTCAATAAAGCTATTATAGTATCACAGACACCTAACAACTCTGTAGGGTGGTTCTTAGAAAAATACAGTAATGTAGACGTGGTTATAAACGTTTCAGATGACATCTCATTTGAAATCTATAGACGCATGACAGGTACAGGTAAGGAATACTGGTGGTTTCCTATGAACGAGCGTATGAAAGACATGGGTCTAAATTCAATTTACGGGGCTATGCTAGTAATGGCTGAAGCTGAGTTGACTAGTAAAACTGTATTCCTACATTGTATCGGTGGTGTGAATAGATCTCAGTTAGTTAATCAATGTTACTATTATATAAGGACAGGTAGACATTACACTGATGAACACTGTAAGGACACACGGTGGGTAAACGAAATAGAACGAGCATGTAATCGTGGTTACCTGCCACCATTCGCTGAACTATCTGATTTTTTACTAACTATCAGTGACAAGATAGGTGTACAGGTTAAAGAAAAGAAACTGCATGGTGGGTTCTTAACCAAAGCAAAGATAGACACAATTCATAATTTTTAAATGTATGCCTATAACGGATATAAAATACGGTGTTCCCATAACAGAAAACAAGTGTATGGACTTGATATATGCTAGAGGTCATGTCTCAGGTGAACTGATAAAGAATATCGTTTTTACGGTACTGGATGACCACATGAATATGTTATTCAATCCTAACCTAAATATAGCGAAGTCACTCGGTGAGGTTCATTACTCATTAGACAGGACGTTGGAATTGTTGAGGTATGTCAAGGGAAACACTCCATTTGATTTTAAGATAGACATGGTAGACTTTCACATGGTCGACGGTGAGTGGGAGTATGTCGCAAGTGTCAGGTATGAGATAAAGATTTTCGGAAGTCACAGTATGACAGACAACGGTACTGTATTCTATAAAAAACAACTCACTGCAGATGATTGGAAGAACCAGTTAGAGCCACGTATTATGCGTGTGGTTAATAACTATTTACAAAAATATTAGTAAATAGTTGTAAAAAGGTTTGTTTGTATGTAACCTTTTACTACTTTTGTGGTACAAACAAGTATATTTAAAGATACAAAAGTATGGCAACAAGAGAAGACTTCAAACTGGTAAGACCAGACAGTCACATGGTAGTAAATCCAGTAAGAGGGTATACTCACACGATAGATGGTATACACTTCTTACTGGAAAAAGCGCTGGTAGCTTTTCCATCACTACGATTAAAAGAATGCCCACATTGTCGGGCACTCGAAAAAAGACTCTCATCAGGGGAATATAAAGCTGTAAAAGGCGCATCATCATTAGATCATTGTTTATAAGGACTAAATTTTACCAATTGCTACATTTAATGTAGACATACTGCACTAGTATAGGGTTACAATGATATAAATAACAAATACATACAGATAATATGAATATTGATTTAGAAAAAGAAAGAATGATGTTCATCCTGGACAAGCTCTCTCAAGTAAATGCTTGCAAGGGTACAGGGTCAGCAGCTAAGAAAATTCAGTTAATAAAAGATTGCATAGTAGAAGGAGATGACTTGATCGAATTTGTTCTACGCACGGCATTCGACCCGTTCTGGGTGACTCATATAAGCACGATAAAGATGGTAGGAAACGATAGACCCTCTACAATAAGTTTCAGGGAATTAGTCGGATCGCTATTAAAGGTGAAAGCAGTCAATAATGATTTACGGGAAGAAGTAAGTGGGTACATACTCAGTTATCCTGAAACATACAGGGAAATGCTTGGCAAGTTGATAACGAAGAGAATCAATATCGGTGTTGATGTTAAATCAATAAACAAGGCACTGGGAAAGGTACTCATTCAGGACGTTGAGATAATGAAAGCTGACTCTGATATAGAAATAGTTAAGAAGTGGTTCGAAACAGGGGAGGAAGTCTGGGCTGAGATGAAGTACGACGGGATTCGTGGTTTCTCTGAAATGGTTCGGGGTTCTGTTGTCTCAACTAAAACCTACAATATGTCTGAAATGGACATAGACATCATGTGCAACATTACGGAACAGTTGAACAAGATGGGTAAAACATGGATGAAGACACTCAATATAGACCATTTCTTCTTTGACTTCGAGTTGACAGATGCAGCACGCCAGTCTATCTCAGGTGAAATAAACAAACTGTTGAAGGGTACGGCAGCGAAAGGGTGTGATGAAAAGTGGAAGGCAAATATATTCGACGTTCACACGTGGGACATATTCGAAGGGGTAAAAAGTGAAGTATCATATAACAAAAGAAGATATATTCTCGAAGGTATTCACAAGTTAACGCTCAGGGATGGTGAACTTAAAAATATACTCATTGCTGAAAGATGGAAGGTTCATAATTATGAAGAACTGTTAGCACTATTTACACTTGTACTAGAACAAGGATGTGAGGGTCTGGTGGTGAAATGTGGATCAGGTGTGTATGAGTTGAAAAGATCAAAGAACTGGGTTAAGTGTAAGGCTGTGAAGGATTGTGATCTAATGATAGTATCATGGTTCAAAGGAGAACAAGGAACTAAACGTGAAAAATCAATAGGTGGTTTCACTTGTGTAAGTTCTGACGGTGGTTTGGTTGTATCGGTTGGTTCCGGTTTCAAAGATAAGATGTTAGATGAAATCATGAAAAATGGGCCTGACTCATATATTGGTAAAATAGCAAAGATAAAGTACAATATGACTATTACCAAGAGTGATAGTGATATAATGTCTCTATTCCTACCGAGATTCGTTGAGATACGAATTGACAAGGCAGTGGCAAACTCAATAGAAGAAATAAAGAACATCTAATTGTAACGAAATTTAAAACATAAGGGTATGACAAGGGAAGAAGGTAAAGAAACTATTAAACGTGCTGAAGAACGTTTCACTGAGCTTACTAACAATTTAACCAAAAACATCACAATGATGGTATCTGTTATTACAGGGGTGCTGAATGGGTATTCAATCATGATTTAAAAACCAATATAGTTTGAATAAGGTATTCGTTAATAAGGTCAGTTTTTGAATCTAAGTTTGGTTTTAACTAACAATAAGATCAAAGAGTTAACTACTAGTTGGGTAAATACATAGGTTGCGATGGGTTTACAACTGGTAAGTGCTCCAGGACGTACCACCAATGGTTTGGTAAACACACTAGTTGCAGTGAATTAATAGCATTAGAAATAAAAACAACTAACTATTTAGAAAATGAAGACAAAAGACGGGGAAGGTAACAGGGTCGTGTATGTAGTGCAATCAACTATCAATATGGATGAAATTTATGTATTCACTGAAAATCCAGTCATGTGCGAAACTATGAGTAAAGTAACAGGTTCTAAGTGGTCTGCTGAAACAATAGTATATCACACTAATAAAAAGAAAGAACGTAAATTCGAATACAGGGGTTATAAGATACATGTGTGTGCTGAAATAAAGGGTCCAAGTAGGGGAAGCATAGAAAAAATGTTAAAGAAACGATTTGAATCAATTCATTAATAAATTATAGTAAAGAAACTACGTACAAAAAGTACCACTTTTTTGGAACTATGCAAATGAGAAAACAAAGACGGACTATATGGATTATATAAAAGAACATTTAGATAAAATATGCAGTTACATATCTTCAAAAGACACTAATACGAAGATATCATTGCTAAACGAGGTAAGGGAAAGATTGCACAGCATTTCTCCTTTCAAGAACGAACCCAGTTGATTTAGTAACATGGGTTCCTAATAATATAGTAGTGGCAAACGACTACAATCCAAACAAGGTAGCACCACCAGAAATGGAACTACTTGAAGTTTCAATAGTAAATGATGGTTACACACAACCTATAGTGACGTGGTCTGAAGGTAACGGTAAAGTAGAAGTAATAGACGGTTTTCACAGGAACAGGGTCGGTAAAGAGTCTAATCTTGTCAGGCAACGTGTACTAGGTTACCTTCCAGTTGTAGGAATTCACAAAGAACAGTCTAACAAGAGTGACAGGAACATGCTAGTAGCTAGTATAGCATGCGTGCATGGTGAGGTAATAATGACATGGGGTACTAATGAAGAAGACAAGGTAAAGTACAAGGCTTTCAATTACAGATGGTATCAATGCACGGTGATAAGTTCAACGGGTCATTCATAAATGTACTATGTAATAAACTATATAATACTAAATAACATGCTAGACTTCGCATATTCACATGACTCAGATATAAATAACGAGTACAGGAAATTACAGTTATCAGGTAAACACAAGGGTGCATTCTCATGCGGATACACAAGGTACAGTATTGATATAGAAAGCACGGACTGGAATACTATCCAGATGGTATCAATGAATGGTGACAGGTTCAACGGTTACTTCGAAGCACAACTAAGAAGGGATTCTAACAGGGTTTCATCATTGTTCATATTCAGTGTTGAAGATGGTAACAAGTTGACGTACGGGAGGGATCTGGTAAGTTTCTTCAAACTGCTACTAGGTAGGTTCAACAAGGTAAATTTCAACGTCAACGTTGGTCATTACATGGAGGAAGTATACGACAGGATAGTAGAAAGACTAGGTGGTCGTGTCGTTGGTATCTATAAAGACCACGTGACGTTGCCTAACGGTAAACTGGTAGATAAGAAGGTGTACGAGATAATGTGCAACGATAATACTCCAGAGATAAAGAAAGAAGAAAATAAGACAATGGAATGTTAAACAAAATATGTACAGGGAAGTGTTTGGTGTATAAACAAGATGTAAAAATATTTTCTAAATTCCTTCAATATTTGTATTAAATATCGTAACATTTCATATCTTTGTAACGTTAAAACAGTATAGAACGAAACACAATACTAATTATTATTAAAACTTAGAAATCATGTCAGCAACTTAACGATCATAATTATCTCGGGTGTGGGGTTGTGAACTATTTCCGTGTAGACCCAAGAAATATAATCAAACAAATACCTGAAATCATTAATCACTATGAAATATTCAAATCAAAATACGGTGATAAACTTACCAACTGGGTATGGTCTGAAAGGTCAATATCAGACATGGAAGAGTTGGAAAGTAGTGATATCGAATTTGATTTCACGCTTATAGGTACTGAATTAGTAGAAAAACTTCTATCATGAAAACAATAATAGTAACATCGAAAATGATAATGTCAGTAGCATGTAGTTTGAAGAATTACTGGTTAGACATGGCTGACATCTTTATAGGGTTGATCATGATAATGGTGGCATCATTGTTTACCATGTCATGGTGTGTAAACGGTTTCGACCGTTACATCTTGACTATACTGGAAAGTTTTAATATCTGATAGAATAATACTTTTCAGTAAATTATTTATTAGTAAATAGTTTGTATTTAAAAAGTATTTACTATATTTGTAATGTGAATATATCACAACCCAATGACTGAAGGGAAAAGAAGTTAGATAAAACTTACCACAATGAATGCAACTATTAAAACAATCAGCATTGAAGCATTAGCTGAAAAAATCAACGGAAAATTATGGGTTAAAGGTGATGTAAAACGTATCTATTTAGATTGCGGTTACAACACAAATAAAATGTCAACCAAAACTTATGTATTCCAACGCCAAGACGGAACATTCGGAGTTAGTTGCACTGTTGACTGTCCAAGTCAAGACCCTGCTTGGATTAACTCACAAGAGGAAGCGATTGTAAATCCTTTAATGGAACAAATCAATGAAGTTATTGAGGAGTTTGGACACGAAATTGAAAACCCTGCAATTGAAATAAAAGCTACATTAGATGCAGAAGAGCAAGTTCAGGGCTATTATATGAGATGGCACGAGGTAAGAGTTGCAATTAACTCTTATGGAAAATTAGCTTATCGTAAACGTCAAAAAGTTCACACCTATAAAGGGGCGGGTTCAAAAACTCCTTCTGGTTTTATCGCTTTAAATGATAATCATTTTGCACAAGCACTTGAAATTGAAAGCAAAGAAAGTTTATTTGAATTTGGTCAAACTCCAAACTTTAAAGACTAATGATAAAATCAGTCAATATAAAGTTTGAAAAATTACTACACGATACGGGCAAGGCAATACTTGTCCGTATCAATGGGGCTGAACATTGGATACCAAAGAAACTTTGCAGAAAATTGATTGTAAATAATAAGATGGGAGGCAACGTATGTATTCCAACATTCATAGCTGAGCAAATTGGATTTGATATAGAAGATTGCAGCCCTGATGTAGAAGTAATTCATCACATACCTGAAGCACAAGACAAAGCAAATATAAAGCACGATGCAGACCTTTTTAGATAGCCAAATAAAAGCAATTGATAAATTGAACGCTGTTAAGTGCGGTGCTTTATTTATGGAGGCTGGCACAGGCAAAACACGTTCGGCTTTAGAACTCATAAAAAATACTGATGCCGATTACATATTGTGGTTTACTCCATTTCAAACAAAGGAAAATTTACAGGCTGAAATAAATAAATGGGGCGGATTAGATTGTGATATTGTTGGCATTGAAAGCATTCAAAACAGCGATAGAATTTATTTAGAACTTTCTCAAAAATGCGAACAAGCTAAAAAGGCATTTATTGTTGTTGACGAAAGTCTGAAGATAAAAAACTCTGATGCCAATAGAACACAACGCCTTTTGCAATTGGCTGAAAAATCAGCTTATCGTATAATATTGAATGGAACACCGTTGAGCCGAAACTTGCTTGACCTGTGGTCGCAAATGGAATTTCTTTCTCCAAAAATTCTAAAGATGGGATTGGCAGAGTTTAAAAATACCTTCTGCGAATACATAAAAGTAACCTATCATTTACAAGGCTTTGGAATGTCTTACTCAAAAGAGTTTATCAAAAAATATCACAACATTGATTATCTCTATTCATTGATTGAGCCGTTTATTTTTGAAAGCAAACTATCATTGAGTATTGGGCAGCAGCATATTGATATTGATTATAGTTTAACTGATGAAGAAAAGGCACAACACGACAAACTGAAAGAAAAGTATTTAGATAATGAATATTTGCTTGCAAAGAACAACAATATCTTTTTGGAAATTACCCAAAAGATGCAGCATAATTATTCTTTAAGCCATTCAAAATTTGAGATAGTAGATAAGTTGTTGTCAGAAATTGACAAGTCAAAAGTTTTGATTTACGCAAAGTATATAGACACTCAGGAGCAACTTTCAAAGCACTATAAAGATGTTCGTATAATGAGCCTACAAAAACACTCATACGGTTTGAATTTGCAGGATTACAACGCAATAGTTTTTTGGGATAAGACTTGGGATTATGCCCAGCGTGAACAAATTGAAAGGAGAATATTCCGCACCGGGCAAATATCAAATTGCGTTTACTATGATTTAACTGGAAATGTTGGACTTGAAGGAATGATAAATCAAAACATTGAACGTAAAAGAAACTTACTTGATGTATTTGCAGAAATGAGTGTTGAACAATTAAGAAAAAAATTATGAATGTTTACGAAGCTACACAGCAACGATTAAAGATAATATTTTCAGAGTTTGATAACGTTTATGTTTCATTCTCTGGCGGCAAGGATAGTGGAGTATTACTAAACCTTTGCATTGACTATATACGCCAGCATAATTTGAATATAAAACTCGGAGTTTTCCATTTAGATTATGAAGCTCAATACCAAATGACAACCGAATATGTCAATAAAACACTTGCTGAAAATACTGATATACTTGAAGTTTATCGTTGTTGCGTTCCTTTTAAGGTTGCCACATGCACGTCAATGCACCAAAATTACTGGCGACCTTGGGAAGAATCAAAACAAGATATTTGGGTTAGTAAAATGCCTGAGAATTGCTTTACAAAAAAGGACTTTTCATATTTTAAACCTACTATGTGGGATTATGAGTTTCAGGAACGATTTAGCCAATGGCTTCACGAACGAAACAGAGCAAAAAAAACATGTTGTCTTGTAGGCATCCGCACACAGGAAAGTCTTAATCGTTGGCGTGCTATTCACAGTGACCGCAATTACAAAAAATACAATGGTTTGAATTGGACAAAAGAAATGTACGAAAATGTTTATAATGCTTATCCTATATACGATTGGATCACAACTGATGTGTGGACAGCAAACGGGCGTTTTAAATGGGATTACAATAAACTTTATGACTTATATTATAAGGCTGGAGTTGGTATAGAACAACAAAGAGTTGCAAGTCCTTTTCTTTCAACCGCTCAAGGAAGCCTTAAACTTTATAAAATAATTGAACCTAACACATGGGGTAAACTAATAAGCCGTGTGAATGGCGTTAATTTTACGGGCTTATATGGTGGAACAACTGCAATGGGTTGGAATACAATTAAACTGCCCAAAGGCCACACGTGGGAAAGTTATATGTACTTTCTTTTAAGCACATTACCTGAAGAAACCAAGGCTAATTATTTAGATAAACTTTCAACAAGCATGAGGTTTTGGCGTGAAAAAGGCGGTGTTCTTTCATCATTAACCATTGATAAGTTAAAGAAGTCAGGTATTAAATTTGAAGTTGGAAAAACAACCAATTATAATACTTCAAAGTTGCCTGTTAAAATGGATTACATTGATGAAATTGATATTGCAGAAGCTAAAGAAATACCAACGTTTAAAAGAATGTGTATTTGCATTATGAAAAACGACCATTTGTGTAAATACATGGGATTTACTCTCACAAAAAACGAAATGGCCAGACGTAAGAATATTATCGAAAAATATAAACCATTATTATGATGAAATCACCAGTTTACAACGTAAAGGCTGTGCCAATTGAAAAGATACACGCCAATAGTTACAATCCTAATTCAGTTGCTCCACCCGAAATGAAGCTATTGTATCAGTCTATTAAAGAAGATGGATATACGATGCCTATTGTATGTTATTATATATCTGAAACAGATAGTTATGAAATTGTAGACGGTTATCATAGATATACTGTTATGCTTACCCATAAGGATATTTATGAGAGAGAAAAGGGATTAATGCCTGTAGTTGTGATAGAAAAGGACGAATCTAATAGAATGGCATCAACAATACGACATAATAGAGCAAGAGGTAGCCACAATATTGAATTGATGAGTAATATAGTATCTGAACTCACTAAAGCAGGAATGAGTGATGCTTGGATATTAAAAAATATTGGCATGGATGCGGATGAGTTATTGAGATTAAAACAAATAACAGGACTTGCATCATTATTTTCAGACAAAGAATTTTCCCGTAGTTGGGAAGTAGATAAACCCTGATTTTACTGTGGTAAGTTTTATAGGGCTGGCGAAGTGGGGAGGATGCTAGTTGCTCCCTTATTAAATAAAATAACAAAATGAAAACAAAAAAAGTAACAATTAGTCTTACTCAAGAACAGCAGGACAAAGCAAAAAAAGACAGTACAAGGGTGTTTGGTAAAGAAAACCTTTCCGGGTATATCCAGGTTTTAATACAAAAAGGTTCTGAAAAGATAAACAGGTAGTATAATAAGGTCATTGTTCAAAATAGAATAATAACGTACGTATTTAAGTAGTGCTAACATTTAATATATAAATATGGCAAAAAGTAATGAAAATTTAGTCGAATTGGGTGAAGACAAGCCAGAGTTCTCTAAGAACGTCGCATTAGGTCTAGTAAGAAACACCGAACAGGATCAGCGTATTTGACAGTGGTCAGTAGTGAATTCTTGCCTAACGGGCAAAGTAAATCAGTAAATACATCAAGTAATAGAACTGAAACTAAATTAGCTGATTAGTATGTTTAAGAATAAGAAATTAACTATGTTTTTGACAGACACTGAAACAGGTAATACGGTGAACTGTGAAACAAACTTGGAAGAGATGTTGGAAACTTCCGAAAAGACAGGTACTAATACATTAATATCCGTTGTATCAGCAATGGTAGAACAATTAGATAACTTTAAAAAGGAAGGATAATGTTATGGTTGTATGAAAAAGTAGGTCCTACTACTGTATTTATATTCAAGTGTTTTATATTTATAATACCATTTGCAAAAGCTTGGAATTGTAGATAACACATTGAGTAAACAAACAACGTAATACATCGTATAACCTGGTGTATTAAGTTCATTGATAAAGTAGGGGTATTACTAGAAAATAAATATTTTGTATATTCGTGGTTCCATACCACGTTGTATACACAGAAACAATACTGCTAGGACAGTCACAGGACGTGATGGTAACAGGCTGGTGAAACCCGGGAGCATCTAATGTAACTCGGGCATATCCGAAGCAGTATTGTTTTCAATATAAAATTATTAATATATTAATGTTTTAAATAATGAACGAAGAGAACTTAATACTCAATGAAACGGAAGTCAGAAACTCCAATTTAGATAATGTCATTGCACTCATGTGCTCAAATGGCCTAACTGATTACACGGAACTAGTAAAGGGAAAGAACGCACTAGATACACTCGCAATTACGTGTTGCTTCTTAGGATCTAAGAACATTGCTGAAAAATCAACAGAAGGATACATGGTGATAGACTTGCCATCACTCGGTTACAGGTTAGATAATGTAATAGTTTCTAAAAACTCTGAACATGGGCCAAACGTTCTTTATACAATTGTTTCTTTCAGACTTGTCAAGATATACCATGTGATTAGTTATAAGAACTCTACTGACGGGGTTCTCTCTTTATTCAATCATAAAAATAAAGGGTATACACGTGACTTACGAGTAGCTGGTATCTATACTGAAGAAGATATTAAGCATAGTTTAGACTATTACCATAATGGTAACAACGTATGTATTCGCACTAACAAATTGTATTCTCACTTCACTTCTGCACATATTGTAGATTACATGAAGTTACCTGAATTAGATTACACAGTAAGTAAAAAGGTACTAGAGGTTTCAGACATGGGAAGTTCAACGGAAACAGAAAAAAGTGAATAAAATAAACTTACTAAAATTAGTAGCAAGGGCAACTTTATTGTTGTCCTTGTTATTTACTCACAGTTGTAACGAAACTGTCGAGAAACGGCCAGAGAAACGTATTGTGTACAAAACGGTACACGTTCGCAGAACTCTATTATACAATAAACAGGACTACGAAGAACTAGTATCTAAACTAAAGGAGTGGGAATCATTTAGGGGGAATTTGTTCATAGGTTGCGCAGGAGAACGACTCATAGGATATGGTCACTTGGTTAGATGGAAAGACAAGCATAAATTCAGGAACGGAATAACAGAAATACAGGCTGACAGTATACTCAGGTCAGACATAAACTACTTTATAAAGTACTCTTACAAGAAGACAGGCTTCAGTGGTAAGAAACTGCTAGCTGTTTCATCTCTAGTGTTCAACTCTGGAACTGCAAAATTCACACGGTCTAAACTGTACAAATACATGATGTGTAATAATGACTCAACAGGCATGACGTGGTTATCGTGGTGTAAGTACAAGAATAACAAAAAGTGGGTCACTAGTGAACACTTGAAGAAAAGAAGGGTCTGGGAAGTAGAAACGTATAATAGTTGTAAAACAAATAAAAACAGATAGTATACGGGCAACATTAAGAAAGACTTGATCGTGTTATTAAAAAGCAGGTACTCAGATTTAAATGCAGAATTAAAAACTAAGTTGAAAAGTGTTCCATCTGACACTAGTTATGTAGAGGGTCAGATAGCCGAAATAAATAATATTGCAGCAAGATTTGAAATACAACTAAAGGGTAAGTAACAATGATTATAGCTGTAGACTTCGATGGTACTCTAGTCAGTCATGAATATCCTGAAATAGGTAAACCATACGATGACGTTTTCAAGTTGTGTATCACTCTTAAAAGTATGGGTCATGAACTCATATTATTCACGTGTAGAGAGGATTACATATGTGGAAGACCACTGTTATCTGACGCAGTTTCATTTTGTAATAAGAAGGGTCTGTTTTTCGATGCAGTGAATGAAAACTTGGAAAGACATAAGAATATGGGTATACTATGCAGGAAACCAGTCTGGGATATACTAATTGATGATACAGCAGGTTTCGAACCATCAAAGTGGGCAGATATACTAGATACTGTCTTAAACAAGAAAACGTATATAAACTCAATAGACATATAAAACATGGGTTCATGGGTATCTCCATATTCTGGTAAGGGTACTACAAGTAGGTACACGCTGGAGAAGGTAGGTGTCTACTTCATACGTGACAAGTACACGAAGGAGATAGTGTACATTGGTATGTCAAGAAGTTCACTGTATAAAGCATCATACAGGCATTTCCAGAATTGGAATACCAGTGTGGGGTACAGGGTAGTGTATTCAGACAGAAATGGGTATGAAATTAGATATATATTCATGGATAAGCGTCTGGTGAAGAGAACAGAAAAACGTTTGATACACAAGTTCAAACCACGAGATAACAAGGAAAGGTACGAGTATGACAAGCAAGAAGAGCATTGTCCATTTTAACTTAATACAAATTTAATCATGGCAAAAACAAACAAGGTAACGCCTATTTCTGAACTAAGGAAAGCATATGGGAGACCAGAAACACAGTATTATGATACTGGTATCTTCTTATTGAATGACATTTGGGGAGGAGGTTTGCCTACGGGTAAGATAATAGAAATACACTCAGGTGAGGGTCTTGGTAAGACTACAATCATGCTACAGGCATGTAAGTCATTGATAGCGAAACATAACTTGAAGGTGGCTTACTTAGACGTAGAGAACGCATTAGATATATCATTAAGGAGCAATTTGGGCATAGTACCATACGAAAGTAATGACGCTGTTGAACCATCTTTCGCTTACCTGTGCCCTTTCACGTACGATGAGGTGTCTAAGACACTAAACATACTCACTCGGGGTAATTATGATATCATAATCTATGATTCAATAGCCAATACAAGCCTGGACGTGGATGACTCAGAGGAAGAAGATTTCAAGATAAGCAAGAAACTGGGACAGCACGCATTACTACAGGGTGAGTTATTGAAGATGTTCAAGGGAAGACTAGCACGGTCTGGTAAAACACTGGTAATAATAAACCAGATGAGAACTAATATCATTACTAATCCTATGAAAGCTAAGCATGCACCCGAATTGAAGCCTGCTGGTGGTAAGGTTCTAGACCATAATTTCGATATAAGAACATCTATAGAACGTGTGGAGTGGATATTCGATGACAGCAAGGTTAAGATGGGGGCTAAACTCAGGTTAACTACAATAAAGAACAAGGTGGCTCCTCCATATAGACAAGTAGAACTGGAACTAATATTCGGGTGGGGTATCAACAAGATAACTACACTCTGTACAGTACTGGTGAATAAGAATATCGCTGTACGTACCGGGGCTGTTTATACTCTGCCTAATACTGTGAAATGTGTAGGTCTTGAGAAGTTGAAAGACTATATCCGCGAAAACTACGCATTGTGCTTGTCATTCGTCGGTGATAGTTCATATCAAGTGAACATACTAGGAGAGAAGATAGAAGAAGGGGCAGCCGTAGATAAAACAGCAGACGGGAAGGAAATAGTCATAAAGGAGGATGCCGAAACGGGCGGGGTCTCGTATAATGAACTGGAAGAATCATTTAAACAACCAACCAAAAGAAGATGAGTAACTTATTCGGAAATCCCCACCTGGAAACTAAACGTAGTCTGAACGACTACTTCATAGTTAAACCTTTCTCGGTTCTCAATACAATGGAACAAGGGTGGATGAGAAGGAAAGCATGGTGGTGTGAAATAATAACAAACAGGGGTAAGTCACGTGAAAGTGTCCTTTTCAAGAAGTCTGGAAAGGAGACTACAAAACTGGGTAACACTATACAGACATTTAACAACGGAGTATCATTGTTTGACCCAGTACTATCAGAAGCAATGGTAAGATGGTTCTCCGAGAAAGGTTGGGTCATACTAGACCCATTCGCAGGTGATGAGTCAAGGGGTTTCGTTTCTTGTTATTTAGAAAGGAACTACGTGGGTATAGAGTTGAGACAGGAACAGGTGAACTTAAACAGGGACAGAGTTAAAGAAGCTGGGTTAACGGGTTACAAATATATTTGTGATACATCTCTTAATATGGACAAACACGTCCCAATGGAAGCGGTAGACATGATACTTACATGCCCTCCTTACGCATTCTTAGAAAAGTACTCTGACAATCCTGAAGATTTGTCAAATATGTCTGTTGAAGACTTTTTCAGGGTGTACGACCATATACTAAATAAGACATACAGTGTATTAAAGAATAACAGGTTCGCTGTTGTAGTGGTATCTGAAGTAAGAGACAAGACTGGGGGATACATAGGTCTGGTAAATAAGACTATAGAATCGATGGAGAAAGCTGGATACATGTACTACAACGAAATAATACTGCTTAACAATGTAGGAACACTCCGTTTCAGGGTAGGTAACCAGATGAACAGTGGAAGAAAAATAGGCAGGTTACACCAGAACGTCCTAGTATTCTACAAGGGTAATGCATCAAAGATAAAGGAAAACTTTTCAAAACTAATAGGTGATGACAACGAAGAATAATGTGACTGCTTTGACCCCTATAATACCATACGCTACAGTACTAGTTAAGAGGGAAGACATGTATGTAGAGGGTATGGTTAACGGAGGCAAGGTCAGGCAGTGCAGGATGTTGTTGGAGAATAATATAGACTTAATAAGAAATAGTTACGGTGGTCGTGTGGTGTGTTCAGTACATTTGCAGAGTCCACAGTCTGCAATTGTATCTCACGTGTGCAAGACACTAGGATTGGAATGTCATATAGTGGCTTACGGAACAACGGTTCCAAATACCCAGTTATCAATGGCAAAGAGGAACGGCGCTATACTGTACGGTACTAAAAGTCCATACAGGACTACGCACGAGTTCATAATAAAGAACTATTTTTCTGACTGTTACTGGGTAAGGATGGGATTCGTTGATGACTCAATAGTTAACGCTACTCTGGCACAAGTGGAGAACATACCAGATTACTTGGATTATTTAGTTCTACCCATAGGAAGTGGGATAAACGCTGTCTCTGTAGTCAAGGGGTTAGAAAAGTATAATAAGAGTGTAAAGAATGTTATCGGTGTGTGGGTCGGTAAGAACAGAGAGCAGTTATTCAGGACAATGTTGGGTGAAGAATTAACTAGCAAGATAAAACTGGTTAAGGCTCATGTTGACTACAATACACATATTGACGTCGGTGTAGATTTCATTGATAGTGTATACGAGGCAAAAGCATGGCATTACATGACTGAGAACATAGACACAAAAGTAAACAAGGTGCTGTTCTGGGTCGTGGGTACACGTAATGATACTAACGGGACTGAAGAACTTGTATGGCATGATGCTAAAGAACGTGTTAAGTTCCGTATGTTTTCCAGGGGTGTTCAATAAAATATAAATAGTTGGTTAAGTTATAAAAATACTTTCACATACATATTTTGTAAAAATTGTATAAAAAATTTACAATAGATTTATATATTGTTTGTGAAGACCACTTCTTTGTAGCAGTCCAGTAACTGCCGTTCCAGGTTGAGCCGACTATTTCCGTAAATAGTCGGCTTTTTTATTCGTATAATTGAAAAACATTAATGATATGGCAATTAAGGTAATAATAAGGCAGTTCGAAATAATAGAGGATGCAAAGTTAGTTCTGGATGGTTTGGTCGCACTTGTCGGAGAATCAAATAATGGTAAGACAGCAACATATAATGCATTGAAGGTGCTAACATATAACATACAAGGCACTGGTTACATCAGGAAGATAAATGGTAAACCATACCCAGCAGGTTGCTCTGTTGGTATACGTTTTGATGATACTAATTCAGAAGTAACTTTCGAGAAATCTACATCACCTGTATACACGTTGAAAGTAGGAGACAGCAAACAGGTATTCGACAAAGCAGGCAGGGGACCAACACCTGAAGATGTTTCGTTATTATTGAACATGGTTCCACTTGACATAGATGGTCTCTCAGTTAACTTGAACTTTGCTGACCAACTAGAAGAACCATTGCTACGTAAGTTGACAGACTTCCAACTGTACAAGCTGGCTGTAAAGTCATCAGATGGGGAAAAGATACAGGAGGCTATTGCATTATGTAGGAAAGATACAGATGAAAAAGCAAAGGAACTTGTAAGGAAAGAAGAAGAAATAGTGGTACAGAAGAAGAGTAAGTTATCTCTAATAGCAGACTTGGACAGGTATTCAAATCTTATTGACATAAAGGTTGACTATGAGGTGTATGATAAAATATGCAGGGTTTTACCTTATGTGATCACAATGGAAGGACAATACTCAGGCATAGTTAATAGCATATCAACGGTTGATGCTAATCTATCATTGTTTGAAAAACACGGTGTCATTTTCAGGAACTATGATGTTGCTAAGAAACTAATAGCAACACTTAATTATGTTGTATCAGTAAGTGATGACTATGAAAAGATAGTAACTAATATAAATGTAACAGAAAAGAAATTAGATTCTTTGAACAAACTCAATGACTTAGAGAAAGAAAAAATATCTTACACACTGGGGGTTGGGAAATTAAGACTAGCACTAGAATATAATAATAGTTTGCTTAATATAGAAGCGGAATCTAATATTGTAAGTACTGGATTAACAACCCTAGGCAATAACCTTTCTACTTTGACTAATGATCTAATGTCATATAAAGACAGTGTAAAGAAATTATCAGATACAGTCTCGTTTAAAGAAGAGTACGAAAGTATATCAAATAGAATAAATTCAGTAACAAGTCAACTAGAAACGTATACAGACATAAGTGGTTTCGACAAGTACAAGAAAACATGCACAAGTTTGAATATACTACCAGTTCTCGGTAATCAGCAACAAATGGTATCTAAGAGATTATGTGGTATAGAAGAAGAATTGAAACTAATAGAAACTGATAGGGCATCTACTCAATACATGATCGATAATCATGTTTGTCCTGTATGTGGTATGGATGAAACAGGTAAAAAATGTAATCATTAAAATAAAATAGTATGGCAGATTTTAACACAAATGCAACTGAGTTCAACAGCAACCTAGTAGCAAGGATAGAAGCATTATCAAGGAAAAAAGAAGCATTGTTAACTGAAAAGTCAATGTTGGACAAACAGAAGGCAGACTTGTCTGAAAAGATAAAAGCCCAGGGTTTCGATCCAGACAAATTACCGGATGAGATAAATAAGCTCACTGTAGCAAAACAGACGTTTGAAGCAAAAGCTCTGCCAATATTGGAGGAACTAGAAAAAGGAGTTCAGACAATGAACAATACATCACATGCAGTAGGGGCGTTTCCAGGATTTGAAAACATGATGTAATGGAAACACAGTCTATACGTGACAGGTGTTTCAACTTATACATAAGACACGATGAAATACTGCGTCAGAAGAAGAACATCGAGGTAATAATAGAAGGTTTGGAGGGTGAAGTTAAGAAGATAGCATCTGACAAGCAGGAACTAGATGAAGTGTGGGAAACACTCAGGGACTTGCTTGACAAATTCTCGGCTGAATCTATATGCATGCTCAAGGAGCTACTTAACAAGGGTCTCAAATCTATATTCCAGGACAGGGACTACGAGATAAACGTGTCTATAAGTGATACAAAGAACAAGAAGTTGAAGTTGTTACTGGTTGAACACACAGAAACAGGAATGGTAGAGGTAGAACTAGGTTCAGGTACTCTACTGATGAATGGTGGTGGTGTTCTAGTAGTGGTATCATTTATATTTCAAGTGTTCTTGATAGTCATGTACGGGAAGAGAAAATTCATGTGTATAGATGAAGGGTTCACTAACATTTCATCAACATACGTGGAGGGTTTCTTCAAATTTTTAAAGTACTTGCATACTGAAATGGGTTTCACATTCTTAATGGTAAACCATGACCAACGGTTCATGCCTTACTTCGATAAAGTTTACGATGTATCAATGGGTAAGATAACAGCAAAATAATACTAACTATGTTAAATGAAGGCAGGCTTGACATACTAGAAAATATAAAGGAAAGGTATGAAAAGAACGTGGAATATTTATCAACACTTGAAGATAGAGATCCTGACAAGGGGAAACTAGAATATAATAAGACAAGACTATCAGAAATTATACAACTCATAAATAAAATAAAGTCATAATGTGCGAAAATGAAAAAGTTTTAGAAACACTATACATGTCACTGCGTAAACCAGCACATACTGAAGTAGGTGTATCTAGGTCTACATTACAGGAAGCAGGGTGGGATGGTACAATGCCAACACAGGTTTTCACAAAGTTTGAACAGTACTGGGTAAGGTTCGTTCCTGTACATCACACGTATAAGATAATAAAAGTAGAACGGTGGATGCTGGAACAAAAATCAGAACAACAGGTTGATATGAACGCACCTCTGCCTATATCAGGCAAACCCAAATTCAATTTGAAAGAAATGTACAAGACACAAGTAAAAGATGGAGACAAACCAAAGACAGAATAAAAGTGTGAGCAATCCACATACTATTGTAGTTGGGATGTCTGTATTAGTCACACACTGGTACAGATCACGTGCCCTTGAGTATAGAGTTACTCGACTGGACAATGATTACTTTTACACAACTGGTGGTTTCAAATTTAATTTGCAAACATTAATACAGGATAACGGGGGTTATGCTCCCTTATACACTCTTTATCTATCACAAGAAGATTACAAGCAAAAGATGATAGAAGAAGAATTAAGAAATGAATTAAAGACTCTTATAAAGAGTAACTATTTTGACAAGTCAAGCATAGATATTGTAAAGAAGGTATTAAATCTGATAAAAAATCCATAATATGAAATTTTACTTTGCAACGGACATACACTTATCCTCTGTTATTCCCGGGGCACGTATAGATAACTATACTGAAACAGTGTTCTCAAAGATAGAATACTTACTTGAACAATGTAGTAAGGACAAAGCAGTTCTGTTACTAGGGGGCGACTTGTTCATGACACCAACACAACCTGACTGGATAAAGAATAGATTAAAAGACTTGATACTCAAATACAGTGTCAGGGTTATATCTATAGTTGGGAACCACGACCTAGTTCATTACAATGTCGATTATATAGAGAGGACATCATTCCAGACACTCGTTAGTCCTGGAATTATAGACTTCCTGCACCCCCTTAGTAATAGTTACATACAGATAGATGACTGGAAGATAGTGGGGCACGCTTTCGCACAGAATTTCCCAGTGGACGGTGGGGTAATAGATAGCAAGACTATCGTGCTGTCTCATTGCTTTTATGACTACAGTAAAGAGGATAAGTTATCGGTTCACAGGCAAGAAGTGTACAGGTCAGGTGCTAAATTCATTTGCTTCGGTCACGATCACAACCAATATCCTGTTGAAGATAATAATGGGACACTAGTAGTAAGACCTGGAGCACTCACAAGGGGGACATCTCATACAGAAAATAGGGTAAGACAGGTAGGTTACGCAATTATAGACACGGATACATTACAAGTAACATATGCAAGTATACCGTTCGCAATGGGTTTCAAGGAAGTATTCAGGGAAAAATATGATGTTGAAAGGGTTCGGGAACCAATAACGTTTGCAGAAATACAGTCTTTTATTGATGAACTCAGGAATGCCAAACTAGACGTGAATCCATACAACATACTGCTAAATTTGAATAAAAGGGAAGTTATAGTCAGGAAGTGTACTAACTACTTAGAAGCAGTAGGTTTGATAAATGAAGGGGCTTGATATTTCGTATATAATTAGTTAATAGGTAAATCTTGAAAAGATGGTAGAAGGTGATAAACTTAAAGAGTTCTCATTTGATGATGAACAGAAAACAGAAGGAACAGTTCCAATGGGAACTGTAGTAAGTGATGATGCTGTATTAAAAGAAACAGTCGAAAAGGCAATGACTGAAGAAAAGGTAGAAAGGGACTTTGATAATTTCATGACATTCTCAGAAGGTTTACCTAGTATAGTATTCGACAAGAGAGACATTGCTCATTTCGTGGACATGGTAGGTTACCATTCAAGACTGGGGTATGATAACTACACGCTATCATTCAAACTAGATACAGAGGGTTACGACAAAACAGGTACGGTTAAACTAGTCTATAATAACGGTACTGTACTGTGTATATCTGAAGTTAAAGTCAAGATGTCAGGAGTTGTTTCCAATTTCATAATCTCAGTTGAAACAATGTTGAAAGTATTCTCAGCAAGCCATGGGTACATGTTCTTATTCGAGGAGAACTCAAATATATACGGGTATGTTCTCGGTGGTAGGGTATACTTAGAAACATATAAGGTCACAGTAGACATATGTGCAAAGGAATACTTGATGGAGCAAATGAGTACTAGTGTGATTGAAGAGACTTCTACGGATCAGAAGTTTATCAGCACGCTTAAAATGCTTTACGAGGTTGTCAAGTCAGGTTCTCGCATAGAAGAGAAAGCAATATATTTCGAAAAAGACGCGACGTACATATACGCTGGAATAGTCATGGGAATGTTCGAAGGTCTCGGTTTGAAACTTACATTGCAGGACATAGATATCAACACGTTATCAAAATATTTCTTTGACACTGAAGGTATAATTAAAATCAACGACCATGGCATATTCCTGAAATTCACTTCAAACGGTCGTGAAGTATACTTGCAGAAACGTGGCTTGACACTATCAGATGACATGAAGTATACTGATTTCTCTGGTAAGGGTAGTATACAGGTTCCAATATCTAGTGTGAACTCCATAGTATCATTCCTTATAGGTATGTCTAATAATACGGGCATTGCTAGTCTTGAAAGTGAAAATGACAACCTTAAAATAACATGTTACCAGAAATCGTTGTGTGATAAATCGCTGTTCTCAATAAAAGGTCCATCAGTAGGTGATGGGTTATCCGAAATAAAAGTGCCACTGTCTACTTTAAAGACGTTCACAAAAGTATTCAATAGTCAGGTAACATTCAGGAACAACGGTTCCAAGTTGTACCTTAGTGGTATCGAAGGTAAATTAGTAATATTCGGAAATCAGTAATATATGAGCAATACAGGGAAATCTTTAACAGTCACGATGTGCTTGTTATCTCGTTTGAAAGAACGGGACAACAAGGACAAAGTTTTAGATGCCGTGCAAAACATATTAGTAGGCTCGGGGGTATGTACAGAAAAGGAAATATTAGAAGTGGAACAAAGATTCTCTGAGTTCATAAACATGGTGTTAAGTGGTATAAATGAACGGAGTTTAACATACGACGAGTCATATAAGAAAGCGCAAAGTAAGTATCCAGAATTCAAAATTAATCCTAATTGAAATTATGAAAGCAAAATTAAATGATCTAATGGTAGTCAGGGATCTAATGAATAGCAAGTTAGATTCAAAGAATAAGAGATTCTCGTATGCTCTTGAAAAGAACATAACAAAAGTAATAACATTAGAAAAACACGCAAAGAATAGGGTGTACAAGTTGCCTATATTCGCTGATAGTGACGACTTCAAAAAGTTCTACACCAGTTTGCAGAAGTTAATAGAACAGCATGCTAAAAGAGATGAAGCAGGGCATAAACTGTATGACAGTAATGACAATATCATTACAAATGATGTCACTTTATACACTGAAGCACTTAAAAATTTAAGGGAATCAGAACAAAAAGGGGCAGCAATATTCGACAGAAGAATGGAGGCACTTAATACCATGGGTGAAACAATGGTAGACATAGAATTCAAGCTGCTGCTGGATGAAGACTGTATTCCAGAAGACTTCAGTACACGAGACAGGATGAATTTCAGGTTCATGATGGATAGCTCACTCATACCTTCTGAACTATTCGAAGAAGTAAAGGAAGAACTGGCAGAAAGTCACCAAGTTCAGGAAGACGTACCAGAAGTAAAAACGGAAGAAAGTGTCGAAGAGAAACAGGTAAAAGTGAAAATAGCAAAGAAACCAATAACTAAGAAATAGACTATGGCTTTGAATGTTAATGTAGATGTGTTTTCGAATAAGGATATACGTGAAGCAGTAACAGTAATTAGAGACGTAGCAAGCAGAAGGAAACTAGGTATACCCAGATGGGACAATGTCTTAGACATGTACCCATACTCGGGTACTGTAGTGATACCGGTTAAGATTGGGGCACGTGTCTTCAAAGAACCATTTTATTTCGTAATAGAAAAAGTAAACGATAGAGAAAGTCTGCGTATAAAACCAGTAAAGGGAGACCAGTGGTCACTTGGTGACGTGTATGGTTTCTTTGGTCTGTATGATTTCTTTGATTACACTCTGGATATGCCTATACTAGTCGTGGAAGGTTTAAGTGATTGGGCTGCTGTAAAGCCTTACTACAAGTACACACTCTCATCATTATCGGCATGGGTCGGTTACAGACAGTGTTTTTTCATAAGTGGTATTAGTAGCAACATATTCCTGGGGTACGACTTGGACGAAACAGGGGATAAAAACAAGAACAGGAATAGTGAAACACTAAACAAGATGGGTGCAAATGTAGGTTTCTTGCAGCCACCACAAAAGGACTGGGGTCACATGTTCGAAAGTGATTTCGGTAAGATGCTTTTAGAAAAAACAATGTTAGGTTTCATGGAAAAAGTAAACAGTATAAACAGGAAAATATTATACAAGTAATGGGTAGGACAGATGAATCCCTAAAGGGGTCAAGAAGCGAAAGAGAAGTACTTTTACAAAGGTTTGAAGGTACGGTCATAGAATCAATACTGGTACACAACAGGTCAGACAAAGCAACTGACTTAACTGTTGAAAGAAGGTACGATAATGTTAAGGAAACAAGGGAAGCATTCCTAGATGAATATATAAGTAAGTCGGGGGACTTGGAGAACATAGCTGACATGGATGAGTTTAAGCAGCAGTTCAGGTCAGGCTTCGAAGGTTCTCGGGGTGCTGGGAAGACACTCTCTCGGTTCTCTCAGAACATTTGCAGGAACGTGATACAGTTCTACACGGAAGAAGGTGATACTATAGTCGACCCGTTCGCTGGTCATAATTGTTTAACACAAGAAGCTCCAGTAATATCTAAAAGAGGGGTTATTCCAATAGAGGATATTGTAGTTGGTGACTTTGTATTAACACACAAGAATAGATTCAGAGAAGTTATAGGTACACAGAAAAACTATGGTGGTGATGGTGGTAAACAATTCACAATAGCAGGCAATATGGTTTTGCCAATAACTGACAACCATCCTATGTGGGTATATCAAACAGAACTGTGTCCTTACTATAGAAATGATAAAACACTAGTTTCTGGTAAACGTTGCTTAAAAGAATGTTCTATAAGTAAGAATAAAGAAAATCTTGTACGTATTAAAAAAGGTGACGTTAATTATAGGGGAGGGGATAGACGTACTAGTATGTGTACTAAACCATTTGAAAATTACAAGGCTGACTTTAAGTATGCAAAAGACGTAAAAGTAGGTTCATACATTGGTTTTCCTATAGACTCTGATATTATAGACACTGAATTTATACTCATTTCTGATAAAACATGGATAGGTAGCAATACTAAAATACAGGGGGACTATATTGTTACTACAAAAAAAGTAAATAATAAAATACTCATAAATGAAGAATTTATGAGATTAGTTGGTTACTTTATAGCAGAAGGAACTGCACTAGGATCTTTGACGTTTTCTTTTCATAAAAAAGAAGTCGAGTATAGGAAAGACGTTATGTATTTACTTGACAAATGTCTAGGTATGGACAGTAGCGAAGAAATAAATGATGAAACAAACACAGGTTATGTTATTTCTGAGAACTCTGAAGCAATCACACGATTTTTTAGAGAAACATTCGGTACACATTCATACAGTAAAAAGTTACCGGAATTTTTAATGAAGTTGCCAAAAGAAAAACAAAAGGAATTCATACTCGGTTACTTTAGAGGTGATGGGCATTTTAATACAGAAACATCCCAAAGGGTAGCTGTTACGACATCACAGACGTTAGCACTTCAATTAAAAATACTGTTACTTAGATTAGACTTGATACCTAACACAAGAAAGGTGCCTTTTGAAAAACAAAATAGTTACAAAATTAATGATAAGTGGGGAATACAATCAAAACATGATGCATACTATGTATACGTGTCAGGATCTGATATAAATGTTATAGATAAGATACTTGGTAATAAACACGATGTTATTTATAAAAATAAATTTAATACTTTCGTAAAAGACGGGTACGCTTGGTATAAGGTTCTAAAGATTAAAGACCATGATCTATCACAGAAATACGTATATAATATCGAAGTAGATGAAGATAATTCATATACATTGATGCAGGGTTGTGTACATAATAGTAGAATGGAAGCAACGTATAGGACGAACCGCAATTACTATGGGCAGGACTTATGCCACGAGTTCATGGAAGACAATAGGAAGGTACGTGATATGCTATTGGCTCAAAACAGTGGTAAACTATTCATGAAGCCAAAAACAACAGTGATAGATTTATCTGAAGGGGACAGTCGGAAATTGCCTTGGGACGATAACTTCGGTGATTTCACGGTCACAAGCCCACCGTATTGGTGTCTAGTACCTGAAACTCATATATTAACAAAAAGAGGTACTATTGAAATACAAGATTTAAAAGAAGGGGACTTTGTTTACACACATAATGGGAGGTGGAGAAAAGTAAAGGGTGTTTCATTTAGAGAAATAGACGATACAATCACACGTATAAAGGTAAAGAATAACAGTACTCCACTAAATTTAACAGATAATCATAAGTTACTTGCATTAAAAACAAGTGTTTGTGCATACTTTAAAAAAGACAGTGTGTGTAGACCAAATTGTGGATATCTAAATAATGGAAACTGGGAAAAGCATAAATGTACAAAAAGTTGTGAAAACTATACACCAACGTTTACTCTGCCTACAGAACTAACACGTCAACATTATGTTGCTGCTCCTATAGACAGAACTGTGAATAAATCTGAAAACATAATACTCAGAAAAACAGTAGCAAAAAATAAGTATGATTTTACTCTTAAAAATGATATACCAGTAACTAAGGAACTAGCAAGGTTCATAGGTTATTATATAGCAGAAGGGTCAAGTGTAGAAGGTGGTGTAGATTTGTGTTTTAATAAAAACGAAGTAGAGTACATTGAAGACGTTAAAAATCTATTTGAAACATTGTTTGGGATAAGTCATGTATACTATCATGAGCAAGTAAATGCTGCACATGTTGGGGTGTACTGCACTCCACTACAAGAGTGGTTAAATGTAAATTGTGGAGAAGGTTCTCTAAATAAAAAAGTGCCAGACTTTTTATTACATGAAGAATTAGAAATTCAAAAAGAATTAATGCTTGGGCTTTACAGTGGTGACGGGTGTGACTATTCTGAAGGGTATAATTACTCAACAGTTTCTAAGACACTGAAAGAACAAATAAAATTCATTCTATTAAGGTTTAATATATCTCCAACAATGGGTCACCAAAAAGGTGGTTACAGGAATATACTGGGAAGAGTATGTTACACTAATACATCTTATAGTTTGAACGTAATAGATAAAAATGGAATATGCCTGCTTGACAATGTACTTGGAAGAAAACATCGTAAAGCAAATATAGGGACTAATTGTTATTCACAGTCCTTTATAGTCAATGACTACGTGTATTACAGAGTTTCTAAAGTAAGTAAGATACATTATAAGGGTAAAGTTTATAATTGTGAAGTAGAAGAAGACAATAGTTATACTACAGACGTTTGCACAGTCCATAATTGTTTAGAAGACTATGGTCCAGAAAAGGAACAACTGGGTTACGGGATGAACCAGACATACGAGGAGTTCCTAGATGGGATGCAACTAGTGTGTAATGAAAACTACAGGGTATTAAAACCAGGAGCTTTCTGTATTTACTTTATCAATGACTTTCGTAAGGATGGGAAGTTCTACGATTTCCACGGTGACATGAAGAATCTATTGGTGAACTCTGGGTTCGTGTATCATGATTTAATAATAGCAGATTTGGGGCCAAGTCTCAGGTCTGTATTTTTAGCAGCTGCTTTCAAAAGTAAGGTATTGCCAAAGAGACATGAATTTGGGGTGGTGATGAGAAAACCATTATTGAAAGGGAAATAGTATGGACAACATATTCGGTAATCCAGAAAAGAATAAGGTCGCATGGAAAATCTCGGGGCCTTGGGCACGTAAGAAGATAAACTGTGTAGCTTCTGCTATAGTTAACGGATGTGGTGGCTGCTGCTGCTCACGAAAGGGGTGGGACACAAGAAACAAGTGGCCAATAATGTCATTCGGTGACGGGACTACATGTGATCACTTCGTTGCTGGTAGTGGGTGCAGGTTATCCCTGGAAGAAAGACCCATAAAGTGTATACTGTACCCGTTCATACTTAACGAACAGAAGACATTGGTTCTGTACGGTCGGGCTTTGCTATGCTGCAAAGCAAACTATAACACGCAGGATAAATCAGTATTCGAAATATTTGAAAGTTCATTCACCAGGTTATTTGGGAAAGAACAATATGACAGGGTATACAAAGACATTATAACAGATGAAAAAGACTCTAGTATATTCTACCCATCTGAAAAACTGGTACGGGTAGAGGCAGATGAAACAGTTAGGGAAAAGAATAATGATAAACCAAAAACATGGTCAGAATATGAATAGTAAGACACTATTTCTTTTTTATACAGTATTGATTATATTCATGGTAACATCTGAATTTACACTAACAGTGTTTCCATTCGGAATAGTAATTGAAAACGGATATATGGGAGCAACTGGTTCTATACTTTTTATTCAGTTGTGTGACTTAACAGGTATAACAAATAGACATTGATATGAGAGACGTTTATATCGGGTTCGACAACGGTGCTACTGGTTCTATAGGTATAATCAACACGAAAACAAATCTCGTTTCATTCCAAGGTGTTCCTGTGGTTACAGCACAGGACTATACACAGGTTAAGAAGAACATAACAAGAATAGACAGGAAAGAGGTTCTATCAGTTTTAAAGAAAGCAATACCAAAGGGTTCATCTACTTTCTGTATATTAGAAAGACCAATGATCAATCCATCACGCTTTAATGCATCTATAATAGCAGCACGGGCATTCGAGTCAGTCCTAACTGTTTTGGAAGAACTGGAAATACCTTACGAGGTAAAGGATTCTAGGAATTGGCAGAAAGAATTGTTGCCAGTTGGTACCAAGGGAGAGGCTGATTTGAAACAGGCAAGTTTCGATGTAGGTCTCAGGTTATTTCCATCATTACGAGGTCACATCATTAAACAGAATGAAGCAGATGGAATATTGATAGCTGAGTGGGCTAGGAGAAAAAACTACTAAGATGAATCATACTTAAAAAGCAGCGGTGCTTTGCCAAATGAATGACATTGAAATATGCATTCACAGGGTAAATAATGCTATAAGTCAGTACAAGAAATACATGCTAGTATGTTTTCTTTTAGTTATAGCGATTGCTTTTTACATGGCATACACACGTAAACTTCACTGTAACCATCATTTCGAAGAAAATGATTGCACGGGCTTTCATTGTAATACTTTATAATAGAATATATGGAAATAAATTCAGGTAACTACGTTGAGAACGTAAGGAGAACAGAACCTAGGGATTATACTCAGGTAAAGGAAAGACTACAAGATGAGGACACTATAAAGTTACTGCATGCTGCTCTAGGTCTGGTAACAGAGGCAGCAGAGGTTGCTGACGTCCTAAAGAAGCACATCTTCTATGGTAAACCGATAGACAGCGTAAATCTTAAAGAGGAAGTAGGTGATGGTATGTGGTACGCAGGGATAGCTATAGATGTACTCAGGACAACTATGGATGATGTTCTATCATGTAACATTGAGAAACTACGTAAAAGATACCCTGATAAGTTCAATGTTCATGATGCACTGCACAGGGATAAAGAAAATGAAATGTCTCACTTTAAAACAGGAACAAATGAAGAAAAAATTAATGACTAAAAGTTGCGCTCGGGATATAGCAAGGGCAATGGTTAAGGCAACAGTTAAGGAAAAGATAAAAGAGAAGAGACAGGAACTAGATAACTTCGTTAAAGAAGTCATGGAAAGGCATTTCCCTGAAGGAACATACAAATCTATTTGCTCTATAGATCAAGCATGGTTATTCACTAGGGGTAATTTTTATTTTAAATATGGTTCTCTAGCTCTGGTAAGTATCTACTTGTTAAAAAACATACCATTCAAGTCTGGTAAAGATTCTGTTATCGTTGTGAGTAAGGAAGACTACGATAAACTATATGATATGAACAAAGTCATACAGAACATGGACAACGAGGATGAGCTCATGTTCAAAATGGTAGTAGAAACTTTGTGCAGGTTGAAGACAGAAAAGAAGATAAAAGAGCAGTTACCAGAGTGTATGCCATATATTCCAACTGACTTCTTTAAAGTGTCAGAATTGCCAGCAGTACAGACTACTGAATTAACCAAATTACTCACTAAATACAAGTAAGAATGATACAATATCTAGAAATTCTATCAGAAGTCCTGCAAGAAGGAACTGAAAAAAGTCCAGCACGCTCTGGTATGCCAAAGACTATCTCAAGGTTCGGTATAACTAAGAGATTTGACTTATCAAAAGGTTTTCCACTAGTCACTACAAAACAGGTCAGCTTTAAGAATATAGCACACGAACTAATACTGTTTCTAAAAGGAGACTGCAATATAAAGTACCTTGTTGACAATAATGTCAACATATGGAATGAGGACGCATACAAGTGGTACGTTAATTTTGCTAAAGATAACGGGGGTGAGGAGCAGAACTGTATAATGCATGACAATGGTGATGGTACTGTTAGAATGCTATTACTAGATGAATTCATCCAAAGAATAAAAGAAGTAAAGTCAAAAATTAACTTGCCAATATACTGGTTATCTGATAGAATGCAGGAAGAGCACGGGTGTATTTGTTATACATTAGGAAGTATAGGTAAGTCATACCCAAAACAATGGAGGAATTATACAGGGGTAGTCGAGCATATGGAACAAGTATATGATGTAGACCAGATAGCTGAAGTTATCAGAAGACTAAAGGAATCACCTGAAGACAGATACAAGGTGGTCTGTGCGTGGAATCCTTCAGAATTCAAGGACACGGCACTGCCTCCCTGTCATATTCTATTCCAGTTAAACTGTAGGCCACTAAGTGATGATGAAAGAGCAGAATTACTAGAAAACAAACTAGGTAGGCCAGTAATGGAATACGACAATGTTGAACAGGTTCATAAGTGGTACACAGAAATTCCTTTGTATAAGTTGGATTTAGCAATAACTCAAAGATCTTGTGACTCTGTACTTGGTGTTCCATACAATATCGCATCATACGCATTACTCACCCATATATTCGCTCACTTAGCAAACATGGTTCCAGGAGATTTAATATGGACGGGTAATGATGTTCATATATATGAGAATCATATCACACAGGTATCCGAACAACTCTCAAGAAAACCTTTTAATTTGCCAACGTTATTGATAGATAAAGAACTAACATCTATAGACGATGTCAAATTAGAACACTTTAGAATAGTAGGGTATCAACATCATGAAAAGATAGAAGCAAAACTATCAACAGGTCTAAGATAAAAAGTTAAAAGCTTTTTATATATTATTAATCAATAGTATTATAAATTTTATAAAAATAACTATGAGTAGAAGAATGGATATGTTCGACAAATTTGTCGAAGGACAGTACAAAGACAAGACGTTACAGGAAGTGATGGGTCAAGATTTCGCTTACGTACAGGTAAAAGTACGAACAAGAGAACTCGTGCTATCTCAAACAGCACAAAGAACATTTGATGGTCTAACTAAAAGTCCAAAAGTGCAACAGAAACATATTGTTGTTGAACATGAAATACCTGGGGGTACTGAAGTACCAAATGGTGCTGAAAACGAATTAAAAGAAATAAGCACAGAAGGTACTAAATTAACAGGAGGTACAGTAGAAGTCATAGGTGCTGAAGATACTGTAACTGAAAACTCTCAGGTAACAAGTGTTGAAGATATTAACATTACTGCTGAAGAAACTGAAAGCAATGACACAACTTCTGAAACTACATCTAAAAATAGTGAATTAGAAAGTTTTGAAGAAGTAGTTGGTCAAGAAGAGGACGATATTGTAACTGATGCAGGTAAAAGCAATGTAACTAATACAAAAAAGAAAGAGGCTAAACATAAAAACTAAAAAGTACTGCTATGGCAAAACTAACTTACAAAGAATTCTTAGATAAAAAAGGATTAAATGACGATACCGATGTTACACGGGACATGTATAATGTCTATGTAAAAGAGTACGAAAGTAATCACAGGAAAGAAGAACCAAATTTACACGATCTTCATAAGTCAGGTAAAATGCCAGGACAGTTATTCGGTTAAAAATAAATAAAGGGAGTTCAAAAGACTCCCTTTTTCGTATAATAAAACAAAACATATGGCAGTACTAACTATAGAACACAGACCAAAAACATTCGAAGATGTCATGGGTCAGGACACAGGTGTTAAGATATTGAAGGCAATCGTATCAAAACCAGAAGAAGCATCTAGAAGTATAGTGATAACAGGTCCATGGGGGGTTGGAAAAACCACTTTGGCAAGAATATTTGGACGTGCCCTGTCATGTGAGTCATACAAGAAAACAGGGGTTATATGCATGAAATGTCAGGGGTGTAGAAACTTCGATAGCGGTATATCTAACAGGTATATAGAATATGATGCATCTATGGTCGGACAGGTTAGTCAAATACGAGAATTACGTCCAGTTTTCGAATTATCAACAGAGTTCTACAGAACACTCGTGATAGACGAGGCTCATTTAATAACAAGACAGGGACAGTCTAGCTTGTTGAAAGTTATAGAAGAGGGGCCAAAAAATACATTCTTTATATTGTGTTCAACGGATCCAGACATGATTTTGAAAACTATACATAGCAGGTCAACACCAGTAGACTTGCAGAAAATAGATATAGTGAACATGAAGGGTCTACTCTCAGGTATTTATAAAAAGGAAACAAACGGGGGTACACTAGATGATGAGATAATGGATAAGATCGTGTTTAAAAGTGACGGGCACGCAAGAGATGCCTTGATGACATTACAGGGGTTCATGCTATGTAACGATACAACATTGCTTGATACACCTATAGATCCTTTGTACATGTACTTTTCATACGCTGTAAGTGGTGATATAATAAATGCTAGAAATGTAGTAACTAGAGACATACTCAGGTATCATTTACACGAAGTAAACAGGGCATTGTACTATACTATTATGCAATTAGTAGTTGCTTATACTTGTAACATGAAGGAGAACAGGTATTATAACATAGCTAAAGCAATGGGTAACGGTACTATGAGTTTGATGAAAGAAGTCTCTGATAACTATGTCCAGGGTGTCTTCAAGGATAAATACTTAGCAATAGCATTCTTTATGTCTCTGGCAAATGCATATAAAAAATAAGCATATGGGTAAAATAGAACCAAGGGAACTAAGAATTATATTCGACAGGGGCTATGTAACGAATAATGATGAGAAGATACTATCCAATGTGTGTGAAATGGTTTACAAATCACATTTTGCCCAAGCATTCTCAGATAAGGGTGATGACTTAATACAGGAAGGACTACTTGGATTAATACGACTAGTTAGCGAGAACAACTTCGACGAAACAAAGGGTGATATATTAACGTTCGCATATTCCAGGGTCAGGAATTCTATGTCCAATTACTTGTATGCCGAACAGAAATACAATAATCCTGCTACTCCAAACAAACCAGTCCAGTATTTCGATAACGTTGACTACGGGAATAAAAGTAACTCAGATGTAAAGAATGATATTTTCTCAAAGTCAAAGAATGCACCTTACATAGAAGAAGAAAAAGTAGGGGAGATAAGAAATCACGTGAGGAGTATGATACAAACCTTAGGTATAGAAGGTGACTTGGCATACTGTGTAGAAACGTATTTCAACGACAAACTGGGTATAAAGTGCATATTGAAACAACCAACGGATTACTCGATAGATTTCATAGACAAGTACAGGTTTTACGTTAATACTATAGAATACGACGTGATAATGAAGTTCTTGGGTTCTAGGGCTTTTGACAACAAGATACAGGACATAGTTGACGTTCTGGAAGCTGAAGGTGATATTGATTTCTATATGAGGATGTTCATAGATTCCCTAAGTGATAAGCAGATGGAAAAACTAATGTACGTGTTCAGTATGAACGACTTCAAATTCCCGTCTAAGTACAAGATATTAAAAGTAGATGAGTACGTGTCAATCTACAAGAGAATAAAACATGGTGCATCAGTGGAAGATATTTCCAAGTCATTTGATAAACCAAGTGTAACGGTCAAAGCAATTTTTGACAAGTTTGATTTAATTTTTAGTTAACAATTAATCCTTAATTTTTAAGAAGTATGAAAATCTATTACAATTGTTCAGTTCGTTGGAAAATCGATGGAAAGAACGGGCCAGTATGGCAGACAGAAACATGGCTGGTAAAAGCAATCAGTATCTCAGATGCGGAAAAAATGGCTTTCAGTCAGGCAGAAAATGACCAGTTACCACAATTTGAAGTAAGATCAGCAACACCATCAACTATAAAACTAGTCGTAGATGTTGAAGAAGAAAATGATTAAGTAGTTAATCAAAAATTTAAAGCATTTTTATATATTTAAGCGTGGGAAGTGGTTTTTTCACGCTTATTTTTTTAATATGTTAACAGGTACGGAAGACACTAGTAGTGAGTTTAAATTTGATGACGCTCTAACTAAAGAACGGGAAGTAAATGAACAGAGTGGTAAACCAAAAGACATACCTCCAGTAAATGAAAAGAAAGGGTTTGGGCAGTCACTTAATTTAGCCCACTTGATAGGTGAGCAATCACTGGCTTGGGTTAGGGGTGATTTAGAAGGTAAACCTGTAGGTATAAAACAACTGGGGGATGATTTCACTCAAAAGTTAAACTGGTACGTGGGTTGTACTATTCTGGCTCAGTACGCAAGGATACCGGCATTGTTTGATGCATTAGGAACAGTTAGTGAAACATTATTTAATAATGTTACTCTGGCAGAAGAGACGGATCCTGTAAAGCTGATGGAGTATTATAAGAATATCCAGAAAGAGATAATGCAAATAATGGAGTTCGCAAGGAAATTCGTTATTCAGAACAAGGATATGTTAGCTGATAATTCTAGTTTCTATGACAGGTCTCTTTTCGAAAAGATAAAAAGTATGCCAATGGATCAGGTTAGGGATTACCTAACACTGTTCCAGATAATAGAAAGTAAAGGTCAAAACATTCTTAAAGAAATAATCGAAACATATAAATAGAAAAATATAATGGCAACAATAGTGGGTAAGAAACAACTCGGGGACGTCAATAAAGGTGACTTAAAAGCACAGGTAATTGAAAAACTGATAAGTCTAGGTAACAATCCCGATGAAGTCAAGAAAATGGTAGAACAGGAATTCGAGTATGTCTCTAAGAAATACACTGGGGTATCTAAGATAGCTGAAGTAATCAGTTCATTGTATGAACAGAGTGATAATGCAAAGTTGGTCGTGAAGAAAAAACAGGTAAGTGATGCAGCAGGGAAATACAAGGTCGGGGATGAGGTATATACATGGCAGAACCCAAATTTCAAATGTAAGATAGTGAAGGTGCTAAGTGGTTCTGAACCATCTTACATCGTTGATTTACCAGACCCTGACAATGAAGGTAAGTTCATTAAAAGCAAACCAGTAAAGGAATCTGAAGTTGACATGAAGCCAATAAAAGATAGTACAACTACAAAAGGAACTATAGCCAAGAAGAAAGTACAAGACGCTGGAGGACCTGTAAGTATATCAATACAGGAAAAGGACGGAATGATCGTCATGGAATTGACAGGACCACAGTGTCAGATGATGGCTGAATTTATCAAGAAGAAATTCAGCAAGGAAGTTGAAGAGGTTGCTCCGATCTCAGGTGGTGTTGCTGTGTACTTCGATCCAAAGAAAGTAAACAAGTCAAAGTTAAACGCTATTAAGACAGAAATAGAAAACAACTCCAGTATAACAGCTAATTTCATGGATTCTAAAAATATATAGGATAAAAATACATTACTTGAACAAACAAAGTAACATATCAGATATATTTCAAAGTATACTAGATTCAGTAGACGATAATAGTACGGAGAGAATTTACATACCAATACCTCCTGCTGATTTTTTCCAAAGCGAATACCATTGCGGTATGCCTAGTACTATGATACCAAAGTTCTGGTTGGATGAAGCAACGGAGTTCATAGAAGGAGGGTACAATGAACTAATCATAACAGGATCACTTGGTGCATTCAAAACAACGTGGGCAAATATGATACTGTTGTATAAGATGTACGATTTATTCTCATACCGTTCTATACATTCATACTTGAAATTACCACAGATACAGGACATCTATAACATATACTTTAACGTTAACTTGACGCAAGCCAGGTTAACAGGTTTCAATCAGTTGAAGAACTTGATTGATGCTAGTAGGTGGTACACTACAAATTTTCATAGAGATAAAGAACTAAACTCTATACTGAAATTCCCAAATAACAATAAGTTCATGTTCCTATCAGGTTCAGGTCAGCAGCATGCAATAGGAATGTCAGTCTGGTCATTTGTATTAGATGAAGGTGATTTCTTTAAGAAAAACGGGTCTGGGTTTGATGAGTCATACTCTACAGTGACAGAAATGTACACTGAACTAGTAGACAGGAGGGTATCACGTTTCCAGCATGGCGAGACAGACCTGTCATTCTCTATACTTATTAGTTCGGCTTCATTCCAATCCTCATTCGTTGAAAAACGGATAGCAGAATCAGCAAGTGACCCAAAGATAAAGGTGGTCAAGGCGGTACAGTACAAAGTAGTTCCTGAAAGGCATTCACAAGAAAAGTTCGTGGTATTCGGAGGAGACACAACAGTCGATCCTGAAATAGTCACAACATCGCAGGATTTTAATAATATAATGGCAAAAATGGGGTTAAAGACCCAGATAGATGCTACACTACCAGTACAGGCTGCTTACTACCAGTTGCCACCAGATTTAAAATTGAAGTTCGAGTTACCACCTATTGACTTAAAACAAAGGTATGAAAAGAACTTAGCAAAGTCATTGCAAAACTTCTCTGGTTTCTATGTCGCTGCTGAAGGAAAACTTTTCCAATCAAAAGGTTTACTCTACTCTGCATATACTCCTGGATTAGTGCATCCATTCTCTAAGGATAAAATAGAAATATCTAATGGTGACACTGTAAAATTACAGGACTACTTCATGGCTCAACTACTTACACATATAGAACGACCACATGCACTCCACCAAGATGGATCATCTACTGGAGATAGCACTGGTTTGTCAATGGTAAGGTACGATGGTATGGTTGGAAATACTAGGGTATACACACAGGTATTTAGTTTGGAAATAATACCTCCAGGACCTCCTAATAGGATAAAACTGTCAAAGTTGAGGGACTTTATACTGTACTTAAAGAAAGAAGTAGGGGTTAATATAGTCAAATTCACGCAAGATATGTATCAATCTGAAGACAACCTACAATTGTTGGCAGATGAAGGTGTCGAGGTCGGTAGGCAGTCTATAGATTCAAGCGATAAACCATACTTGACATGGATAGGGTTACTAGTGGATACATCAATAAAACAATACAAGTACAAGGTGCTGGAAGAAGAAGCGTTCGCAGCAATACACAACAGAAGGAAACACAAGGTAGACCATCCTAAGATGGAAGGGTCTCCAAACATAAACGTTCTGCAATCATTCGTTGGGGCACTCAACAATCTGGTTATGCTAGATTCAGATTCGATGAAAACATCAGATTACAACTTGGTAATGCAGAAGAAAGAAAAAAAGGGGGTTCATGAATTAAGAGACATAATGGGTAATCCAATATACACTGATAACATTATCAGAACAGTTAAAACAGGTAAGAAGCAAAAAGATTTTTATAACTCAATACTAGGATAGTATATGAAGCCAAAAAAGATAGGTAGCTATGTAATTTCATCAGCAAAGGATACAGTGATGGATTCTATACTTAATCCTAAAGAAAAGAAAACGATTGAAGATAGTTACAGTATCTTTGATGAGAGTTTCTTAAAAACATTAGGTATAGACAAGAGCAATAAAAGTGCAACGGGTTCTCTGGAGTCAAGGCTAAAACAGGAAACTAACACAAGGAAACAAAGATACGCAGACTACAAGGAAGCGGCTGCTGATCCTGTAATAGGTCAGGCTATTGAAATGATGGCTGATGACGCTACCCAGTTTGACGTAGACAGGGAAGTAACTGTCTGGGTGGAATCAGATGACAAGAAATATGCTGAAGCAATAAATGGTATAATAAATGACTATATTGATCCATTCATTGATACACTCGCATCATGTATCATATCAAAGGGTGAGTTTGCTTTTAAAGTAAACAAGGAAGAAGACGGGGAAGACAGGGATGGTTTTAAAGATGTGGTACTTGTTCCATACAAGCATATTGAAAAATTACATCATCTTATATTGCCTAACCAAGACAGATTTTTCTATATATGTCCAGATATATCTCAGTTCTCACAAAAAACAGCACTAGATGAAGATTCATTCCATAGTTTCTCTGACTACTTGCATTTTATAAACTACTCTTTAGAAAATTCTGAAGAATACAAGATGTCAATACCTACAGGAAACACGGTAAAAGAAGAAGACATCTTCATACTACAGGGTGAATCTATAATAGCTGAAAAGGTATTGGATTCATACAAGACACTGAAGGCACTAGAAGCAGCAATAGTCCAATACAGGTTGGCAAAATCAAAACTTGTACGGTTCGTGAATGTCGAAGTATCAAGGTTGACTGATGATGCAAAGGCTCAGAATATAGTTAACTACGTGCATGAGAGTATAGTTACTAACGAAATGATATCTAGTGGGTCAAACGGGTATGAGTCTAATGGTACACAGGCAGAACCAGTGGTAGTTACCATACCAGTGAAAAATGGTGTCGGTGGTATAACTATACAGGAATTTGCATCAGATGTGAATATAAAGGATATTGCTGACTTGGACTATTTCATGAACAAGATATTCGCAGGTCTGCGGACCCCACGTAGTTATTTCAACTTTGATGAAGCATTGCCAGGAGGAGGTATGTCGGGTACATCACTAGTAAGGATGGACATTCGTTATGCACGTGCAGTCAAGAAGGTTCAAAGAGTCATAATTAACGGGATAAAGGAACTTATACTGATATTCAATGAAGTTAATGGCATAGAAAAAAATAAAGCCCCTAAGGTAAAAATAAAAATAATAAAAGTAGCTTCTGCTGAAGACTCTGACAGGTACACGGAATTCGAGCAACGCCTGGCAATGGCGAATCAGATAATGTCCGGTTTGGTAGACCCAATGACGGGTGAAATTAATCTAAAATTAATTGACATGTACTTGAAGTTCTTTACCCATGTGATACCAATCAACGAAATGGTTATATTTCTAAACAGCATCAAGAGTAAGACGGATATAAAATCAAAACCAGAAGGACTGGGTGTTAAGGGAACATTAAAAACTACACCAAATGGCTAAAAAGACTGGAAATTACTCTGACTTTATTTCAAGTGAAATAGACAGATTAAGAAAAAATGAAGTAGAAACAGACGCATCTGAAATAAGAAGGTTAAAGAAAATTGTAAGAAATAAAACATACTCAAATGAAACAAGATAATAAATTTACTCCAAGCAGGGAGGAATACGAATCAAGTCTAAAATCTATACATGATAAATTCTCAAGGGTCATGGATGAACTAGACTCTGCATCTCAGTATCAAAATGGTGTTACTCAATATGCAGTAAATGGAAAGCAGTTCATGCCAGTGGGTGCATCAGTAAAGGTGATTCCAGCTGGATGGTATAAATTTACATTCAACGGTAGAACATACGTTCCAGAAATACAGGATGTGAGGAACGATGAATTGGTTAAATTACCGATGCCTGAATATGATGCAGTACTGAATGATGTTGACAAATTCAGGGGTTCTGAACAAGACTACAGGAAGTATAAATTCCCATATAAACGGGGCATACTTTTATTCGGACGTCCCGGTACTGGGAAGAGTGGTTTAATACGTTTGCTAGGAGATGACTTAATAAAGCGTGAGAACGGTGTACTGTTCAATCTACAGTCACCCGACGATATATATGCGTTCGAGTCTATCTTCTCACTATTCAGGGAAATAGAACCGAACAGACCTTGCTATTGTGTTATTGAAGATGTGGATAACTTCGTAAGGTACGGTGGAGGTGTTACAGCAAAATTGCTCAATGTGCTAGATGGAAATATGGCATATGACAATATTCTATTCATTGCCACAACCAATTATCCTGAAGCATTGATAGAAAGTATAGCAAACAGACCAAGCAGGTTCGACAGGAGATATGAGATATCAACACCATCCCCAGAAGCAAGGAAGGTATACATCCAGTCTAAGTTTAAAGACATGTCAGTAGATGAAGTTGATAAGATAGTCAGTATGACTGATAACTTCACTATAGACATGTTGAAGGAAGTCGTGGTTTCATATAAGGTACTCAGGTATTCACTGGAAGAAAGTGTAAAAACAGTTTCTGGTCTTTTCAAGTTTGGGACAAAGCTAGGTGATTCTGTTATACTGGATAGTACACGTGAGTTTATTGATAACGAGTTAAAAAGATAATTATGCCAGCTCCCATAATAAAGTCATTTGCAGAAAAGAGTGGTAAGTCAGAAAAAGAAGTAGAAAGACTATACAAGGAATCTAAGAAGATTGTAAGTAAAGAATACAATCTGAAAGAATCAGATGGTGAGTCATTCTACCAGTTGGTAATAGGTGTACTTAAGAAGATGTGTGGTATCTCTGATAGTATAACAATTCATATATGTTCTAATTGTCAAGAAGAAGTAAGTGACTCAAGCAAGTTCTGTGGGTCTTGTGGAGGTGAACTAATGGATGGTGAAACAGGCATGATGTATAAGATAAGTAAGAGTGACATAGATGCACTAAGTTCATTCTTATACACTATGCTTAAGACTAAAATAGTGTTTAGTGACTTGATGAGATTTATAAAGAACACAGTTCGTGCATATAGTGAACCTACCCAGGATAGTTTCGTCGAGTTTGTCAAGAGTTTAAGTGAAAAAGATATTAGAAACTTAATAAAATAAAGGTTATGAAATTTGAAAAACTTTTCGACTATCTGTACTTTATAAAGTCTGTGGAAAAAAACATAAAAGACGGTGGAATGGTCAAAAAACTAAATGACAACAAATCATTAGAATTAGAAGACAAAGATTATTTTATGCTTACAGATTCTGTAGAATCCTATATGGGTGAGATAGCGATGTACTCTAAAGAAAAGTCATTCTATAAAAAACTACAAGACGAAACACTGTCAGTAGACAATATGCCGAATCTTTTTGCTTTTCAAACCCACCTCAGTATTGGTTTGTCAGAAAGATTAAAGACACGGTCAGTAGTTGATTACACACATTTCATTGGATTGAAGAATATAATTGACAACATGGTAACAACTATATTAAAGGAAGGGTCATGTGTCAATACATTGAAACCACTAATGAAGTAGAGTATGGTATTCAGGTCTCAACTTACGTTAAATCATTTTGCACTAAACGATGAGACGTCACGCGATCTCATTCGCTACGCAAAACAGACGCCTGAAATAGTCATTCGTGCTAAGAAACAAATACTCACATACTACCAGGGGGTAACAAAGGAAGGCATTATAAAATTCATGACACCATCTGGAACAACCCCAGGATTATATTGGTTGCAAGAAGTTGAATTATCTGATTTGAGATGGTTGATTAAGAAGTATGAAGGTAAGAAGAAGCCACTAGAAATAGTTAGAATAGCTTTGCAGGGTAGTATTAAAACAACATGTAATGACCCAGATGGAAATTCCGAACCATCATGGCTATTTTTTGGTCATAAATACAAAGCAACAGTATCGGGGTATAACTTAGGTACTCCAGAAAACAGGTTTCCAAAAGTAAGGAATCCAACATTAGCTGGTGGTGGGTGTAAGCACGTCAGGGCTGTTATGGAAGCATTACCATTCCATGCTGGTATCATTACAAAGGATCTAATCAAGAACGGGATGCTCAGTAAATAAAAAATTTAAAGTAAGATTATATATTGTTTTAAATTGCCAAACAAAAAGAATTAAAAATGGCTAAGATAAAAATAAGTCCGATAGAGACTAACTTACTATTTGATTTCAAAAAGGTAGACGGGGCTAAAATTCCTCCAGGATGTCTAGCAGTATTAGAAGGATACGCTACTCTATCAGATGATAAATCAAATCGTAACAAACATTTCTATCCTACTGGATTCTGGAATAGCGTGCTTGATAATAACCAGTCAGTCGCTGAAAAACTAGCAACAAAGACGTTTTTCGGAGCATATAGGCATCCTGAGAAGGAAGAAAGTCCTATACCAGAGTTCGGATCATTCTCTCACAATATACGTGATTACAGGGTTGACAAGAAAGGTGTATTCGTTACACTCGACGTATTCGATAATACACAAGGTCGGGAATTAAAGCCACTAATTGATTATGGTTCTCAACTTGGAATATCTACAAGAGCATATGGTGAAGTTCAGGTAGCGAATGATGGTTATAAGACGCCCATTCTAGATAAGTACTTATTTGTTACATGGGATTTGGTATCGTTCCCGGCATTCTCGGAAACAAGAATGACAAGTGTATCTGATTCAGTTGTAATAGAGGTGGATGATTCAATATTCAACTCTAAGAACAAACAAGAACTACTCGATAGTATCAAGAAACTTGAGAAGAAAGAAGCCAGGATGCTGTGTGATTACATGGACATAGACTTTAAAGAAATATCAGACTCATTTAGCGGGGAGTGTTCTGGTGGTTGCTCAGGTAAAACATGTGGTCGTTGCAAAGATAAGAGCAAAGAAGGTGAAACAGACGTTGAAAAAGCTCTGGGTGATGCAATGAATAAGATAGTGGAGTTGGAAACTGAACTGGGAAAACATCAAGGTTCTGAAGACAGCACTGGATTACAAAATAAAATAGCTATTTTAACTGACGAAAACACCCAGTTAAAAAACAGTATCAACTTGAAACAAGACGTTGAAAAAGCAAGGTTGAAAAACTCTGTAGAATTTCTAAAAGAAAAGATACAGGATATGGAAGCAGACAATGCAATTCTTGAATCAAAAAATAAAACTCTGCGTTCTATAGTGGATTCAAAACATGCTCAGGTATCAGAACTATCTGAAAAACTAGAGGATGCTCAAACTACATTATCAGAACTTAGACAAGAGTTTGATTCTACGCTAAAATTAAAGCAAGCGTTAGAGGATAAACTATCAACAATCAAAGTAACAAATTCACTACAAGATAACTCGGTTAAAGGTACTACCAATGCTAGTACGAAGGCAGCAAGACCAATGCTCATTGCTGATTCAGTTAAACCTAGTAAAGCCACAAGTGATATCGACAGTATGAAAACAGTATTCAAAAAATTAAAATCTTAAGGGAATGGACTTTTTAGCTTTACAGGCAGACTTTCTAAAGAAAGCTGAACCTATGATGGATAACTACAAGGAGAGAATCAATGTAGTAGCAAGTGTGGTTGCTGATTTAAAAAACCCACGCATGACTATGAGCGACTTCGATAAAGCGTCTCTGGCTATGATGTATGACAACATTGATAGTACACTACTCAGGTACAAGAAATTGAAGAACTTAAGTGACCGCACTTTCTCTGAAACAGTTGGTCCATACAAAAAACACGCTTACAATATCATAAGCGCTATGTACACAACTTTAGAGATTCGTGATATTATCTCTATCCAACCATTGCTCCAAAAAAGAGGTGCAATCTATAAAATGATTTACGAGTTCGCATCGAACAAGGGGTCAATCAGAGAAGGAGACACTATGTTCTCACCTGACAGCGCAGGTAAACGTTCACGCTATTACTCTAGTCAGATAATTGATGGTGAGCCTGTAGTGTTTACTTTCGATACTACAGACAGTCAAGCTATCCTGGAGTATTTCCCAATTATTAAACCTGAGAAAATAAGTATCGTGGTCACAGGTGGTGCAGCAGCAGGTACATACACATATTTGAATGCTGTGAATGGCATTTACAACTTGCAGAAAGGTTCTGTAGCAACAGCAGTTGGTACTCTTAACCCTATCAATGGTCTGTTAACATTACTCGCAGTTGACGCAACAGGTGCTACTAGTACAGTAGCAACATATAACTGGAATAGTGAGAAGTTCTCTAATAACTCACAGATACCAAGGGTTACAATTGGTGTAACAGAACAAGAGGTAACTGCTGAACGTAGGAACTTGATGATTGATACTATGCTGGATGTGTCTTATGACTTTGAAACCCAGTTTGGTCAAGCATTGAATTCACAGTTAGAGACTACTGTTATTCAGTACTTACAAAACGAATTCGCATTCAGAATATTAGGTGAAATGTACGATGGTTCGACTGGTAACGGGGGTACTACATTTACATTCAGTACAACACCTGCTTCTGGTATCACATTGCAAGACCATGCTCAGCAACTTTACAAGATGTTGGCTGAAATGTCTTCAAAAATCCGTAAGAATGTAGGAAGAGGTTGGGGTAACAAGATTGTCTGTGGTGACAATATGTTAAACTTCCTAAAAGTGCTGTCTGCTGACGAGTTCGTTCGTGCTCCAAAACCCAAAGGCGATGGACCATACTACGCTGGTAATATCAACGGTGATTATGACGTGTACTACAATCCTGATATACCAGCAACTGGTTTCATGATGTTGTACAAGGGTGAAACATGGTGGGATGCTGCTTACTACGTTGGTACTTACCTTCCATTAATGAATAGCCAATTCCTACTTTATCCAGACATGCACGGTGAGCAAGGGTATATTGCAATGGATTCGTTCTCATACGAGTATCCTCAAATGGTCGTTAAAGGAACTATTAGTTAATATTCTAAAGGGTCTCGGGTAAAACCGAGACCTATCATTTATATTTTATGACATTAGCTGAATTAAAGGCGGACATACAAGCAAAATTTCATCAAAAGTTTGATGAAACATTGATGTATGATGAGGAACCAACAACAATTGACATACTCATTAATACTGCAGTTCGCAAGTGTCTAACAAAGTATGAAAAATTTGAGAGTATTGAAATAAGTGCATCCCAGTATTTGACAAGAGCTCTTTCTATAATCAAGTGTGTTCCATCTGCAAGTGCTGCTAATTCCAATTATAACAGTGTTTGGTACAGTATGAAATTACCAAATTCACCAACAAGGGTAAATTATTATTTCACACCATCCGACAAGCATTTCAAATTAGTACCCGAAGGTGAAAGTGTCTGGATCGAATACGTTGTAGATCCAGCAGCAATGACAGTTCTAGATTTGACAGGGCAGTATTACGAGTGGGTTGTAGATTACGCACTCGCTCTACTCAACATAAAAGAAGGAATGATTGGAACAACGTCTAAGGTAACAGCTTTACCATTTGAATTTAATTATGAAACAATGGCTAACAATGGTACTCAAAGCAAAAAGGACTTAGAAGATGACTTAAATGACATGTACATGGGTACTTTAGCAATAAGAACGAATAGATAAATTTAATAATTGGTAAAAAATAAAAATATGAATTTAGCAGAGCAAATGCTTAAAAAGCTTAATGATAGTAATTTAAGCGATCATGTAGTTCCAAATGGGGAATCAATAAACGACAATGCTGGAACTAAGAAACTAGGAAAAGCCATTATGGATAATAATGAAAACGTTGAAGTAGTGGTTCGTAAGGTCGTTACTAAAGAACAACAAAACGATAATATCTGTATTGAAGCAGAAAATGACATTGTTGAAGTTGGTAACAAGGTGAAAGAAGGGGAAATTGTAGCATCCGATGGCATTTACTCATTTGATTCAGAAGAGGGTGAGGTTTCATTCCTTGTAAAAGGAGGTATTATTGCAGCTATTGGTGATGAAGCAATTAGTGACTTGACCAAAACAGTTGTAAGAAATGGTGTGGTTAGGAAAGTAACTGTCAGAACTGTGAAGAAACGACTGTCATCAGCACAACGACAAGCTTTAGTAAAAGCACGCAAGAAAGCAAACACAGGTTCAGCTAAGAAGGCTCGCTTGAAGTCATTCATGAAAGGTATGGCAAAGGGTATTTACAAGAAAAAACAGATGAACTCTGCTGATCCTTCATACTTTGACATCTCTGGTGTCGACATGAAAGACCTTGGTGATAAACTGTACGAAAGAATTTTCAAAGCTCTCGCTGACCGTTACGAGTTGACCGAAGAACTCATTACTAAAGTTGAAGAAATGATAGGTGATGAAGTTTGTACCCCAGTTGTAAATGGAAACAAACTCACATTTATTGTTCCTGTGTGGACTGAAATGAATGATGAATTAGACTTAGAGAAGTTTGACTTAGCCGAGTTAGTTTATGAGCTACAAGGTGAACATGATAGTGATTCTATCAGTGCTATCCTTTTAGAAGGAGAAATGAGTATTGAAACAAGTCTAGTTATCTAATAATAACAGGATGGAAAAGTCACGGGTATATGTTGGTAAAATCCATCCAGCTTTTTTCAAGTACTCAGGCATATTCAAAAAGTTTGATAAATCTGAAAACGAAAAAGGTGAGATAGCTCTACGCTCACCTTTTTTTGTTTTAAGGTATGATTTTGAAACAGGGACATTATTATGCGAAGATAGTGACGTTCTTTTTGACTTCGTTAAATTGATTAAAGACAACTATGGGACTAGTGTTACAAGACAAGAACTTGAAGACAGTATAGAATGGCATACGCTGGGTGATAACTGGTCAATATTAAATATAGGTGTATGTGTGCTTGACGACGATATTTCAGGGTGGGACGGGTCTCCAAATTCAATATTTATAGATGGAAATGCTCCAGGAAAGATTGTAGACATACACTCCCAGTTTTGGAATAAAAAAGCACTTTACGATGCATGGAAACTAAATGGGGATGACATACAGAAACTAGGAGGTAAGGTAACATTGCCTAATTTGCTAGACTCGCTTGTAATCTATAAGGATGATAAAGTGAAACACCAAAAAATAGAAAAGTTAATAAACTCTATACTTTAAAAATGTCTCTGAATGATGTCATAGTAAGGAACTTGAGGAGGAATACTTTAAGGGAGTTAAAAAGACTATCAGGTAGAAAAGAAGCATCACACTGCTTATTCTACCCGGCAACAAATACTCTTACTAATGCTCCTATAGTTAAGAGGAACCTTTATCATGACGTAGTAGATGACACAGGGCCAGCAGTCATCACAGGTATTCCAACAGTAACATATATTGATATAATGCCACCCATAAAGGTGGTAAAGGAAGCAGGGTGGTGGAAAGAAGGAGATACACTGCCTATTGTAGCATACATAGGTTACGAGGGTGGTGTGGTGCCAGAAAAAGGTGCTAAACTAGAAGTGACAGATGCAGGGTACATGAAAGGAATGTATGTCATTCAAAACGTCAAGATGTACGGGAAGGATTCTCCAATAGTGTACATGTGTACTATAACAGCAGATAGAGATTCAAAAGTAAACGTTTAGGTTATGAAAAATATTTTAGCTAAAAAAGTGATGGACACTCCAGATGTGATGCTAGTTGGAACTCCAGTACAATTACCCAGTGATTTAAAATCTCTGGTTTCAACAGTGTTTGGTACTAGTGGCAATACTGAAGAAATATCAGGAACATACAGGGTGGAAGTAAAATCTAACGACATAATAGAAGGTGCTACATTAAAGAAACTGGTGTCAAACCCATCATTTTCTCAAATAAAAGCACAGGGTAAAGGAATGTATTTGATCTGGTTCATTAAAGAATAGGTTATGAGATTGCGTCTCCAAGTTGATGTAAAACGGGAGTTCGTGATAGACTACCCAACTAAGAACGCACCCGATGACTTCAAGAAGTTTATGGACTCATTCTTGAAATGGCAATGTGGTCTAATCATAGAAAGAACCAAAGAAGTTGTCAGAAAAAAACTGTATAATTGGCACCCATTGTCTCCTTCATACGTTAAGTTCAAAGAGAAGATGGGGTTAGACCCAAGAACATGGTTGGCATCAGGCCAAGTTGAAAAAGCAATACATTACTGGTATAGTCCTCTGGCAGACTCATATTTTATAGGTGTACATCCAACACTAAGACATAGGAATTACATAAAAGGTGGGTATGACCAAAAAAAGAAAGGTACTCGGATAATTGACATTATAAGGTATCTAGAATTTGGAACAACAAAAATGAAACCAAGACCTTTATTTACAAAGGTTCTTGCAGAATTCAAGTCTAAGAAAAGACAAACTGAATTGTACGCACAATTCATACAATTATCAAAAACAGGTGTATTATGATAGAGTTGACAGATGCAAAAATGGTAGATGAGTTAAGTAGGATATTACAGTTCCCGCTTGACCGAATCATATATGGGCAACTCACAACAGCTAAGACATACTGGATGCAGTATAGAAAATCTAATAGTACTAAAGACAACGTTATAGAAGAATTGCCTTACATGGCTTTTTACAGGACTATAAAATTCCATGAACAGAATAAGAAATCTAGTAGTCTGGAAGTAACTGGGTTTGATGATAAGACAAGTATGCGACATTTCTGCCAATGCATGCTGAATTACACTGTAGAGGTCATGACTGCAAAAGTAACCCAACAGAATAGTATCATGAAGAGATACATTCTGTGGGCAACTACTGAAGACTGCATACAGTTTAAAGATGACGCTGGAGTTGATTGGTCATTCAGGGTAATACCTGACGACCCAGAAGACAACTCCGATTTAGAAATGGAAGAAGACTACGGTCGGATAATAAGAACAACACTCAATATACAGGTTGAAGGGTTATTAATGGAAACAGGCTCTGATGATATAGTTCCCATATTGGACATACTAGCAAAGATACATTTGTATTATGATGACAAAGAAGAAGCTATAGAAGCAACTAATATCCAAATAACAGGTAATTAAAAACTTTTTGATTTTTTATATATTATCATTAGTTAGAATATAATAGTGATAATGCTACAATCTACTTAGACATAAATTTAAGTAAAGAAGTAAAATATTACAAATTTTAAAAATAAATAAGATGAGCCCAGGCGTTTTTTATTCGCAGAAAGACCTTAGTCAGGTAGTCGTAGGAATCGACTCTGATACATTAGCAATTGCAGGAAATGCAAAATGGGGGCCTTCCGATGTACTCACTCCTTTGGGTGGGTTACAACAATACGTTCAACTTTTCGGGAAACCAACAGTTCCTGAAGAAACTCCTATTTTTTATCAACTATACTTGTGGTACAAACTAGGTAAGTCTGTATACTATGTAAGACCAAGAGGGAATTCTAAGTTCGGGGGGGCAGAAGCTCAGAAGGCTACAGTGTTCGCAGGCATATCAGCAGGTTTAGACTCATTGCCAACATCTCCTACAGGGACAAACGTTGTTTCACTATATACTAAATATGCAGGAGAACACGACGGGGGTACTGTAAAAATTTGGATATTTAATGTCGATAATACCACAGGTACGTTCGGGATACGTGTAGGAACAAAACTAGATAGTACAGGTGACGACTTGGACACAGGAAGTGAGTGGTTCGAAGAACACAGGGTCTCAGTAATACGTGGGGCACGTGATGGTTTTGGTAGAAGCATGTACATTAAAGATGTACTTGATAGAGATAGTCAATTACTCGCAGGTCGTGCTAAGGCAAGTGCATTAGTTGATGATGTTCCTGCAGTTAGTTCCGCATTGATAGCATTAGCTCACAACTCATATGAAGTAGCAACAGAATCTGATGTACTAGCAGCTTATGAATTATTTAAACCACTTGATGCTGTAACGGTTGACTTAATCATTCCTGGAATGTTCACGACGGCAATCTTAAACAAGTGCGCTGAAGTAGGTATCGCAAGGGGTGATGCATTCCACATCTTAACTCCATCAGTTGATGAAACATGGGAAGTAGAAGCAATCTCTGGAGCTACTGGCTGGTTGAGTACAATAACAACTAAAGATTGGACAGGGGCTGCTTACGGTATGTTCTACAAGGTAAAAGATGAGTACAATGATACTGACGTGTATGTACCAGCAGCAGGTTTGATTGCAGGAGCTTACTCATACAATGACGTACAAGCTGCACAGTGGTACGCTCCAGCAGGTCCAAAACGTGGTATACAACCAGGTGTTGAACTAGGGTGTGTGTGGGGTACTACAGAAAGAGACACTATGTACAGCAGGGGTATTAACTGGGTTAGTAAATCACCACGTTATGGTATCACTATAGAAGGACAGAAAACGCTTTACGGTATAAACTCTGCACTTAACAGGGTGAATGTCGCACGTTTGATGCTAAAGATGAAGAGGGACTTGATGACATTCCTGCAAGATTTTGTCTACGAGTTCAACAACACAAGGAACAGGACTATGATATACAATGGTATAAACAATTACTTGCGAGATATCAAATCACGTGAAGGCTTGTATGACTACCGTGTTGTGTGTGATGAAACTAATAACCCTGCATCTATCATAGATGAAAACAAATTAATTGTTGACATTTATGTTAAACCTATCAAGGTTGCTGAGTTCATTTACTTGAGGACGACTATAACATCTACAGGTGTCGACTTTGCCAAAATTGTTGCACAAGCATAATTAAATAATCGCTAAAAAGAAATAAAATGCCAGGATTACACATATCAGATTTTACCGCAATAGTCGGTAATCCAGCAAAGCAATTCATGTGGGATGTTTTAATTCCCGCTTTACCTATCAGCTCAATTAAAGCACTGTCATCACAGTTCCCAGGTGTTGGGTCTACTGATATTGATCTGTACCACTTAGGACAACTTGCTAAGTTTCCTGGAACTGTAGAATATGAACACACGTGGACATGTTCTATAGTAGAATCAGAGTCAGGGGATGTATTCAATGCAATGTACGAATGGAAACAGCTAGTGCATGACCAGAAAACGGGTGTACAGCAAGACGTGGCTGCATTTAAGCGTGATATAACATTGTCAATGCTAACTAGCGCAGGTACACCTTGGGCACGTGTCATACTCAAAGCAGCATATCCTAAGAGTATAGATACTGTTGAGATTGATAAAAGTGCAAACACTGAAGCATTTAAGTGGAATTTAGTATTTTGTTACGATTGGTGGGAGAAAGCATAATGATATTTAATTAGTTACGCAGTATGTTATAAAGTAAAAACTTTAATAAAAATGAAAAACAATGGGGTTACAAGTTGGTTCTGCACACAGTGGAAACATAGACGACTTTCAAAAGTTTGCCCTAAGTAGGTTTGCATACAAACATCTTTTTGTAGTAGAAAGTAAAGTAGAGGGGGCTAGTTTGCCCTCTTTATTTGTTTCCAGGGGAACGTTTCCTTTTAACGAGATACAGGCATATCCAGTAGAAAGAAATAACTCTAACATCTATTATCCAGAACTTGTAGACTGTAGTCAGCTAGAGATAGAATTTTATGAATCAATGGATAATGCAGTTTCTGATTTCTTCGAAACATGGAGCAACATGATATTGAATAAGACAGACAAGGGTGATGTAGTATTTAATATTCCAAGCAAGTTCAAGAAAGACATTTATATGTTCAGGTTAGATACTATGCCGAAAGGAGACAGTAATGAATTCGCTCGTGTATTCGGGTATGTATATGAAGACTGTTTCCCTATAAGGATAACAGATTACCCATTAGACATGGCTGATCCTGGAGTTGTATCCCTGGGAATTACTTTCTCATGTGATAATGTTAGAAGACTTTCTAGTGGTCATGGAATAACAAGTCCAAAGATACTAGACAGGGGTGCAATAAGGATGGATACTAGTCCGTTGAATATAGAACAGAAACCACAACCTGCCACACAACTGGTCAGCGACAATCCTATACAGGGTAAAAACATAGACCAGCAGATAAAACAGCAAGAAATGGTAAGCGACAACCCTATACAGGGTAAGATGAATGAAACAGAAAGTAGGGATACGCAGTTAAAGAAAGCAGAAGCATTATGGTTAGAAAAAGAAACTAATTTCAGAAGTGCAGCTGCGGACACACAGGTACGGGCAAGCGCAGCACGTGCAGAGGGATATGGCTTGTGGGTAAGTGCTCTATTAAAGGCAGCAGCAGAAACGGGGATAAACATCGGTATACGAGAAGCTGCTTACATGGCATACGCAGCAGCCAAGAAAGTAGGTGCTGAAGGGATATTCGGTGGTGGTGTCGGTAAAGTTGTTACTGAAACAAAGAAAAACATACCTGGGGCAGTCGAACCACAATAAAATATCAATATACAAATACTGGTTATGCAATACGGAATAAAATTAGGTTTACCTAGTAGGGGTGCATACGGAAAGGCATTCGTTAACATAAGAAGACCGAAACTAGAAGATTTGGTCGATTACTTTCAGGCTGGTGATAATAGTGTGGTTGCTAAGAACCAGTTCGTGAATGGAATCTGTGATACTGATTTATCAAAGTACCCAACGGGTGACAGGGAGTATGTATTCGTTAATTTACGTTCCTTGGTAAATACAAATATAATCACAGGAACAGTGCTTTGTGAAAAGCAGGGTTGCGGGTCTGAAGTAGTCTACATGTTAGACTTGAAAGATTGTAAGGTAAACCAGTTACCAGAAGACTTCATAGTAGATTACGAGTTAAAGTTCCCGTCTAAGGGTGTGTCTAAGAAAATAAACTTATTAACACAGGAGAAAGAAGAAATACTAGAAAACTATATTAGGTTTTATAGTGCGGCAAACATAGAACTGGCAAACTCAGATTTGGGTGAAAACTTACACGAGTTTGCCAGGTATGCATGCATGTTTTCTGACTCTACAGACATATCAATGGTTGATTACAATGTCACGTTCTTAAGGGAACTAGACTGGTCTGAGTTCGAAGTCTTGATGATGTACGACGTAGCATTCGAGTGTGGTCCAGAAGTATTCGTTCACGCTAAATGCGACAACTGTAAGCAGAATTATAAGATAAAAATAAAGACGGACAATTCATTTTTCGGGTTAAGTCTGGAAGGGTTGATAAATAGACACAGGTTCCTAGCAAGGGCATCTAACATTGGTTTCCAGGATTTCCTTAAATACACTATGCCAATGCTTGAAAATATAACGGTTGGTGAGGTAACTAGAATAAATGATACAAATACAAAGATCAAAGCAGCAAGATCTAAAAGGAAATAATGTATGCCAAGTTTCAGTGATTTTATAGGATCAACTCAAAACAAGGAACAAACAAGTGTTTCAGTGAATGACGTGCTTGCATCACAGTCAAAGGGTGGTGTTGATGTTAGTGAAGAAGATACTAAGGACAAGAAGTCAAAGGACATAACTGATATGCTTCTATCTGCTGAAAAATGGGTAGAAAACGAAATGAAAACATTCAGTAATGCTGATGCAGTGAAAGAATTAAGTGCATTGAATAAAAATTTCAGTGCATATGCTGATAACTTGTCAATGATGAAATTCTATCTCAGTAAATTTTCCGACTCTACTGTTGAAATAGGTCACGAAGATGCTGTCAAGTTACAAGAACTAGTTGACCAGAATGATAGACTTGTCATAGCAATAAACACACAAAGGAAGGGTGACAAGGAATTCAATGATAAATTACTATCAGTAGAACGTGAACGGGAATTCAATTTCAGGTCTCAGGGTATCATGCAGACAGAACAGGCACGTATGCAGAAGAGATACAATCTCACAACAAGTGAACTGTGGAATAACATAGGTGAAGAAATGGAAACCCAGGCAAAGCAAACCAAAGAAGACGTAAAAACAGGGTTGATAGAAGGTATTGGTGGGCCACTAGGGACAATGGTTAGAAAGGTAGTTGTTCCAGGATTCAAGGCAATAAAGGAAACTACTCTGGGGCAGAAACTGGGGGACAAGGCAAATAGTGTTGGTGATAAGTTAAAGGGGTATTTCATAAAGAATGCAGCAGACCAGAAAGAACTAACTGATGTAATGAACGGTGTCTCAGGTGAGATACAACAGGGTTCTGAAAACACGCTGAAAATAGAAGATGACGTGAACACAAGTGTACGTACATCTAGTAATGATATACAGGGTGATCTTTTAATGCTGGAGGAATCAACTATTTCAGGTAATAATGAAATAAGAAATGTTACTAAAGACACGCTTGAAGAAACTACTAAAGAAATAGTGGCACCATCGGCAGGCATGGTAAAGAAGAAAACACTACTAGAAGCAAACGCACAAAAAGCAATACCAAATAAGAAACCAGACGGTGTATTCTCTAAGATACAGGAAGGGATAAGCCAGTCAAATGTTTTATTAAAAGACATCGTGATGGGGTTGAAAGACCAGAAGAGCACACTAGATGACACGTACACTACATTAGCTGAAGTAGATATGCTGAACAGTGAGTTAGTCAAGATGTCAGAAAGTGAAGCACAGCATGTATACAATAGTGCTTCTGAACAGGAGAAGTTGCTGTCAAACATAAGCACAAGTGTTGAAATGCAGGGTAGGAAGCAAGAATTAGTAAGTAGGTTCAATAGTGATGTTTTCAATTTCGACAAAGAAATGGCTGTCAGTGTCAATGAAGACAATAAGGTTGATGAAAAGAAACAGGTAGAAATACTACACGAACTAGAGACATTAAATTCAAAAGATTTTGGTGGGGGTAGCATGACCCAGGGTATGCTAAACAGTGTAATGGGAAATGGTCTGAAAGCAATGTTACCTATGTTGGGAACTCTAGGTATCGGTGCATTGGTGGCAGCAGCAGTTGCAGGTTCCGGGTGGGTTATATATGAGAACATACGAAGAGTTCGTGAACACCCAGAAGGTACTGGGTACGGTGCAATAAAGAACAAGTGGGAAGAAATACGTCCTTTAACTGCTAAGGAAAAAGCAGCAAGAGATGAAGCTGCTGCAAAGTTGAAGGAAACATACACTCCAAAGCAGGATGAAGAAACTTTAAAGAACTTGGAAAAACTTCAAACATTGACTGATGAAGAAAAACTAAAGTACTATGATAAGATAAACAGTGTAAATACAGGTAAGTCAAAAGAAAATTATGTCACAGACATAAGTAACTATAAGGGTGATATGAAGAACGTCTCTGATATATCAAAGATGTATAGTGAATCTATGTCTGAAAAAACATTAACTGCACTGGTAGAAAAACAAGGTAACAATGATATAAAGATAGACAATGTCGTTATAGATTGGCAGATGCCGTTGGCTGATAAACTAATGAAGATAAAAGAGGTAAAATCAGCAAATGGAATTGTGGTGGGTAAGAACGCAAAAAGCACATCAAAAACGGTATCTAGTGTAGATAAGAGTACAACTAGTACAGAACAATTGAATAAAGTCGCTGACGTGTATGAAAACAAGTCAAAACAAACGACAAAAAATATATCTAAGTCTGAAAAACTAAAGCAGGTTAGCGCACAAAGTAACATGAAGGACGTTACTACTAGTGCAACTGTAGAAAATACAGAAGTAGATAAACAAATATCCAAGGTTGAAAGGGAATCAGCAACACTCAAAGCAGAGAAAGAACAAATCTCAGCAAGCAAGGGCCAAAAGCCAAAGGGAGCGCAAAGTACAGGGGCTCCAAGTGGAGGTGGTTCTACAAGTCAAAATAAGCAGAACCTAGACCATATATCAGTGTTACCACAGGATAATTTCGGACTCATACTCGTTAATTCAGGGGTTAATTTCTAGACTATGGCATATAAGATAACTATATTATCACTCGGGGGGCACGGAAGTGTAGAAGCTTACTTGCCTGACGAGATAATGGTCAGTGCTGAACACAGGTGGGAAAACCCGTTCGAGGTAAATATGTCGCAGGAAAGACGGACAGGTTTACAGTGGGCAGGTAACTTGACAGGAACAGGGATAACTGGTAACTTTGACCCATCAGTCGTGGGAAATCCTCTAGGAATTGACACGTTCACGTACATGGGTTCAGCTCCTATAAGTATGCAACTAGAACTCGAATTTATAGTGAATAGAAGCATAGAAGAAGACGTGGTTCTACCAGTCAAAAAGTTGATGAAGATGGGGTGTCCAAAATCAGCTGGTTTGTCTACACTCATGACACTCGGAAAACCTGATTTGGTTCAGGTAGTTATACCAGGAGTTCTATACATCAATAAAGCATACTTGACAAATGTTGGTGTTAACTTGATGAAACCTTTGGTTACTGACGGTAGTAGAACAACACCACAGAGGGTGAGGATGCCAATAACACTGATAAAAGCGGAGATACTCACGACCGACAGGTCAGATGAAATGTTCTTTAATAAGTAAAAAATGGCAGATAGTAGATTTAATATTGATAATTTTATCGTAGGAGTTGACAATTCATTTATAAGTGCCAATTTAAAGAGGTTAAAGGAAGTATCAACGTCTACATATGTCATACCACCTAGACATGCATGTAGACTCGACTTGATATCAAATTTGATATACGGGTCGGTAAACATGAAAGCACTGCTTATATACGTGAATGACATATTCGATGTATCTGTCGTAAAACACGGGTACAAATTGAAGTACCCACAGATAAAAGACATACTATCGGTGATGAATGAAGTATCTGATTATAAGAAATAACTATGTATGGTCTCTCAGTTAAAATAGACGGAAAACCAGCTCCTGTTTCAGTTGAAACAGGATACGTTGCTATTCGTGAATCTGTGGATTTCTTCGTTCCATCAGCAACGGTAGTGTTCAGGGACAGGATGTCTAATTTCGTTTCAACGTACCCATTCATGCAAGACACCGAAGTAGAACTTAGTATTGATGACAATCTTAAAATAAACAAACACTCATTCTTTGCTTTCTCAAGCAATAAACCACAAACCCAGAAGGGAGTTGAGGACTTCGAGATAACACTAGATTTGTTGTCCAAGTTCGCGGATCCATTACTAACTGGGAGCGAGTATCATTCTAAGAAATGCACGGCTTCCGACTATATAAGGTATATAGCTGATAAGTGTAAACTTAAGGCAGATATAGAAGCAACAAACGAGGTCAGGTCATGGATAAATCCTAACTGGAAGTATGCTCAAATGATAAGGTACCTGGCACAAAGGAGTATATCGGCATCAGGTTCTGGGGGATTCCTATACTTCGTTCAAGCAGATGGAACTCTAGTATTCAAATCCATAGACAGGTTATTCGACGATGAAGTCGGGGTAGACGTGACAGCAGGTTCATACAAGATACTTTCAGAAGAAGGTCTGGATAATATGAGTAATAAAACAATGGTGATAACTGACAATCATTATGCAAATGTAGTTCTGGGTGCTAATAACCTGAACGTTACATTCTACGACTACAGACTAGGTAAGAATGTCACCACTGAAGTTGATTACTCAAAGTACTTGAAGAAAAGAGGAACAGTGAAGGGTGTTTCCCTAGGTATGGTGAAGAAAGGAAATAGCAAGTTCATGGGTACGTGGTCAAGTACAACGAACACAAATCCATCATCTTTGATGATGCCTGTGTACAATAAGGTTTTAAGACAATTCGAGTCTACTCAGCTACAGTTAATGCTGCCATTAGATAACAAGTTAAAGGTTGGTGGGGTCATTAACCTATCAGTACCTGCTAACATGGACATAATATCTACAGGGGTGAACTTGAATTACTCGGGTAGGTACATAATCAAGACAATGATGTCGGTCGGTCACGGTGACTACATGCAAAAACTGATACTAGTACGTCCAGGAATAAGTTTGCCATTAAAAAGAAAGCCAAATTATGTATAAAAAGTGTATGTTATATCGTAACACTTTAGTATATTTATCGTTTAAAAAGTAAAAGATATGACAGTAGAAGAAACGATTGCTTTCATTAAGCACGAGAGAACTAGAAAAGCTATCTCATTACGGGATTTGGGAAAGAAATGTGACGTGAGGGCTGCAACTATCTCAGAGATAGAGAATGGTAAGTCAAAAGGTGAGTTCGACACTATAGTTAAACTGCTCAATGGTCTAGGTTATGATTTCGAACCAGTAAAACAAAAAATTTAGAATATTTTATATATTAACTATAAATTTTATAGTATGAAAAAGGTAATTTATAAATGTGAAAAGTGCTCAGGTGAGATAAGCGACTCACAGAAGTTTTGCAACCATTGTGGTTCTCAGTTAATGGATGCTCAAAAACAATACTATATTGTAGAAGTTGAAAAAGGTGTTGACTGGCCAAATGGGTACTTAAATTATAACGGAGATGTTGTAGAAAGTATAAAAAAGGCAGAAAAATTTGAAAATAAAGTAGATGCCGAGAATGCTGCAACTTCATTTAATATAGAATACGGAAATAAACGAATATATGCAAGAGTAAGATAATGGTTGACGCAAACGCACTAAAAGAACCAATACTGCAAAAGTCAGTTTGAAAATATTAAATGAATACAATTGAACACAACAGAATAGAAAGAGAAGAATTCACAGGTATCTACTACGGTGTGGTTCTCAGCGTCGAAGATCCTGAGAAGGTTGGAAGGATAAAAGTACGTGTTCGTGGTATATTCGATGAACCCATAAAGAAGGAAGACATTCCTTGGGCTGTTCCTACTGGGAACAGCGGGGGAATAGAACTTGGGTCTGAGGTAGCTGTCTGGTTTACAGACGGGGATATAGAAAGGCCTAACTACATGCCAAAAACATACTTAGACAAGAAGCAAATAGAAGACCTTGATAAGTTGTTAGCAGGTGTATCAATGAAGAAGAAAGACTCTGCAAAGAGTGGTGTGTCGGTGGTCAGTAAATCTTTTGATGAACCTGTATCAGATTCTGATGGTAAGAACAGCCCGTACAAAAAACTGGTTGTTTTACCGTTACAGGTGGACAAGGAGAACGGGGAGACTGTGGATACAGGAAGTCCTGATAACGGTCTGGTCGTTGAGGTCAACAGGGAAAAGGGAAAGGAAGAAGTTTCTATATATCATCCTAGCGGGACATTCATAGACATAAGGGAAGACGGTTCTGTGGTCATACATAGTGCTTCTGATATATACAACATAGCAGACGGCATAATGGGTGTATCACTCGGTGGGGACTTATTGATAAAAGTAGATGGTTCTGTTGAGGTTAGTGCAATGGAAATAAAAATAAAGGCGTTGAAGGTCACGGTAACGGGTGGTGAGTTGGACGTAAGTGGTTCGGTCGTTCCTACTGGTTCGGGGCCATTCTGTGGGTTACCTAGTTGTATATTCAGCGGGGCACCACATTCAGGAAGTAAAGTACTCGGAACATAATAATATACATAGTCATGAAAAACCAATTTATAAGTGCGAAAAATGCGATGGTGAAATCTCTGATACTTCTAAATTCTGTGGGCATTGTGGGTCTCAATTCATAGGTGACTCATCTACGGGTATTCCAATAGACATAGCAAATAAAATGGCTGCTGACATAACAAGTGATATAGAACCAATAGCAAAAGATAACTTCTTCATGGCACGTCAACAAAGCATGATAGGAAATGTGGTTTCTATCTCTTTTGCTCTTGGCAAAGATAAGTCTGAATGGCCTCATGGTATATTTGAAAATGATCCCGCCAAAATAAAAATGTTGATACAAACGGAAAACGATGGTTCTACAGTTACATTGAATATCGTGTCTAAGGCATACGAGATAAAAGACATAAAGATAAATAGTAAGACAGGTACACCAGAACAGGTCACAAAGTACGTTATCGAAAAGCTCAAAAAAGTTATTCCAGAAATAAATAGTAAAAAAGAACAGTTACTAAAAAATAGTTATGAAAAAAGTAATTTATAAGTGCGAAAAGTGTGAAGGCGAGATCTCTGATAGCGACAAGTTCTGTACTCACTGTGGTAGCCAACTAATGGACTCAATTTTAGTTGTGCCTGAAAACATAAAAGAAAGTGACTTAAAAACAAGCGTTACGGGTAAATTCTATTACATTGACAAAGAGGGAATGACAGAACCAGCTAATGAAGGTGAGTCAAAGAAAGACTTTATCAAGAGGTTAAAAAAGTTGGGAAAAAAGAATAATACTGACGCTTGTAAAGCAAAAGGTAAGAAGAAAATAGCAGACGCTGGTGAAGACGCGATGCTGGGGTCAGAAGATCCTACAATATCATTCGATCCAACTGACGCATATCAAGCAATGATTGAAGACATAGGGGCTACTGATGTAAATGCTTTCTTTGGGTCTGAAAAAGAATTCACAGGTATGGTGGATGAAATAGTAAACGGTGAAAACATGACAGAAGCTGAGGCTGTGGATGCTCTCATGCAAATGTTCTACCAATTCATGGAAGACCCTGAAGGGTTCATGGCTGAGATGGAAGCACCTGTAGAAGATTCAGTGTCTACGAATAAGAAGGCTAGGTACGTGGTTGATCAACTGGTGAAGATACCAGGAGTAACGCATGGTAAAGCAGTAGCGTTATTGGCATATCACGGTTCTATGAAGAACATACGTGCCATGAAGGATTCAAAGTCGCTTTTAAAGTTCAAATACTTGAAGGATGTCGTCGGGGAGTCAACGGCAAAGAATGTGGTTGATTATTTCGCTGGGAAGAAGACGTTAGCAAGTTCGCCTTTGAACTATGATAGTGTTGACGCAATCAGTTACGCTATGCAACGTTTAAATGATAGTGCTGAATTTTCAGAAAAGAAAACATATAATGAGAATAATATCATGGACGCTGCAAATCAGTATAAACAAGGTGGTTTTTCAAAAGTAGTCTACAAGTGTGAAAGTTGTAGTGGTGAAATATCTGATAGTGACAAGTTCTGCACACATTGTGGTTCTCAGTTAATGGATGCTACACAACAAAAAACATACGATGTGTTTTTTAATGATGATGACTCTTCTAATAATTTAGGGTTTAAGAAGAGTCTTAAATATTGTAAAGACTATATTAAACAACATAATGGTACAAAACATTTATATTTTGCAGATTATAAAGGAGGGTCAGTTTCTGTAGTATGTAATGAGACAGGAGATATGGTCTACGAAACAACTGTAAAGTAGAAATCTAGAAGTAACAGACGGTTTAAATATTTATCGATTAAAAAAATGATAAGTGCAAATATACTAAAAGAACTGATATTAGAAAAGGTCAGTAATCTCTCTGAAACAGAGATTACTGACCCTTTGTCAGTTCATAATGCTTATGCCGAAGCTATAACAGAACACATATCAGACAATTTAGTAATCAATGGTGTGTACGCTGGAATGACAACAACTACACCACCAGTAGTAGATCCTCTAAGTGGAAGCTATTCCTGGGGCGTTTCTAACGTGGTTCTAGCTGGTCCTGCATTATATGCTAGTGTAACGGGTCAAACTGATCCTAGTATGGCATTTGTGGCATGGAAAACGGCAATACAGGTTGGAATTAAGACAACTACATTCGCAGGTCAAGATAAGACAAGCATGGTTTCAATAACACCTGTAATACTAGCACAATTTACATTACAGATGGATCAGGACATGATCATACTTGGTAACTTCGATACAGTTGTAGGTATTATAGCAACTAAGATAGTTGATTCGATAAAAAGTACTATTGTTTCAAGCATGGTATCAGTGGGTACAACATTAACACCTGGAACAGGAACAGTCACTTTTATAAACTTAGAGTGAAGAAAATATATTCTATATCAAGTACATTAATAGAAACAGACTTAAGGGTCTTCTTCTTGACAAGCGATAGATGTACTGGTATAGACTATTCTTTTTTAGTGATATTCTCGGTAGAAAACACAACAGGTACAAAAGAAGTTAAAAACTATAATTGATGGCTAAATACATAGATATTCCACAAAATTTAGCAAGCAATCCAAATTTGCTCAAGGATGAGGAAGTCGTTGTCCAAAAAGTAAGAACACTACTGGTAACAGAACCAGGAGAATTCATTGATATACCAACATATGGCACACCGCTGAAGCAGTTCTTGTACGAGGGTATAGTAGAAAACTCAGAAACTCTTGTAAAGATGACTATAACGAACTCACTGTTGACATGGATGAGTGATGACGTGACAATTAACACAATAGAAGTTAACTCAAATATTGACGCTAACGAAATAGTGGTTAAATTAGACATTTACTTGAAAGAATATAATAAAAATGTTTCTGTTGTAGAAACTTTCAATGTGTAATTATGGCAATCGAATACAAGCAAGAAGAGTATTATAGTTTAGATGCAATAGAAGCACGGTTGTCTATGGCACTGGGTAGTGATGCATGGGAAAATGTCAAGAAGACAGACCTTGGTCAGAACTTGATAAAATTCGCGTCTAATGCGATACATATGGATGCTATGGCATTTTTTACTGGGTTGAACCAGATGTTCAGGTCTACAGTAACCCAGCAGGGTTACATGGAGGAGATAGCCAAGTCAAATGGTGTGATACCAAAAACTTACATATCGGCAAACATAACGGTTTCATTGTATTCTAAAGACAACATAAGGTCATTCTTACCTTTGGATTTCTGTATGCAGGTGGGTGGAAAGAAATTCTATAACGTTACTGACATAACTATTGGTACAAGCTCAAATCCTACAACATTGGTACTATATGAAGGTTCAGCAATAAGAGAAGCATCTGAAGCTGGTCAGGCTCTGGGTGTATCATGGACATACACTAAGTACAAGGCTGTACAATCGGAAAAGATAGGGGATAGGATAGTACGTAAGTATTTGTTATTGCCAAGAGAACTGTATGTTGATTCTCTAATAGTGGAATCAAGTGTTGACTGGGACGTTCCATTCATACGATGGAACAAGGTAAAGACATGGCACGGGGTCAAGAATACAGATAGGGCATGGAAACTAGGTAAGGACATGCTGGGCAGGTACACGGTAGAATTCGGTGACGGTATCTATGGAAGAGAATACCCTACAAGTGACATAGTAGGTATACGATACATTCTCTCGAGTGGATCTGGTGTAACTGTAGACAATTTTAATTCATTCAAAATTTACGGGCAGGATATAAATGACTTATCAACTACGTTTACGGTCGGTTCAATATCCAACCTAGTTGACGGCACTTCTGAAATAAATATGTCAGACTTGAACTTAGAAATAGAACAAGCCCAAAATACTAGGGATTCCCTGATTAATGAAGATGATTACAAGAATTACTTAACAAGCCGGGCGGATGTTCTATTCGCAAACGTTCAGGCTGAAAGGCATAATAACCCACCAAACATTGAATATTTCAACACGGTTAAATACATGATAAAACCAAATGCTCCAGGAGGGTTGTTTAATGATGCTGAAATTCTGGAGTATCTTGGTAAAAAAGGGTTGAAGACAGTAGAATTCATGAAAACTAATGTCAAGATAGGTAAGTTCAATATAACAGTCAAGTTCGAAGCACTCGCAGGTTTCACACCTTCAGGGATAAACTCACAGATACAAAGTATACTGACAAATGCGTTCTCGTGGACTAGTTTGGGTTTTGAAGAGACTCTATCAAGAGAACGGGTTTACTCGTTAATCAAGGATATAGATGGTCTAAATACACAGACGCTTGAGATATCAGTTGAGTATATATATACTAATGAGCAAAGTGGGGATACTAGTTTCTCATTCATAAACGGGTCAGAAGTAGAATTAAGGTTCTATCCAAGAAGATTCAAGATGTACATGGAATCTGACGCATTGATAAGTGGTACTATAGCACGGGACAATGGTAGTGGGAAACTATATGGTGACTTCACAGACTTAGAGAGATTCAACATATCAGGTACAGATGAAGGAATGTACCCAAACAGTTTCTGCTTTGGTGGTTTGATGTTCATGTGTTCGGGAACAAGCGATGAAGCATTCATAGTTGACATAAGGAAACAAAACGGGGCAGTTTCCAAATTAAAATTCAAAGACATAGTTCTGAACAGCACGTGGTGTGATAGATATAATGAACTAGTAACTATAGAATACTCTACATCACTAGATACATACTACTTAAGAAGTTACACGTTCCCAGAAAGTTTCTTCGATATGGGTGGATTCAGTTATATACAACTAGTTGATATACACGAGTACACAACAACTAAGAAGGAATTAGTACTAGATAAACCAGTAGGGTCTTTACTGCCTACATGTTCGGTGTACAACGACAGCTACATATATGTAGTCTGGTCCATAAGCGGCGGTTACTCTAGTTTATACAGGTACAGGACTATGGCGGGTGGTTTCGAGTCAAGAGATTTAGCATACAATGGCACAGGTTTCCTAGAATTATCTGAAAAGGTGTGTAAATCACTGGTGTGTATCCAAGATGCTTTCAGAACAAACCAGAACGTGTTGTTCATAGCAACAGGAGAAGGGTCAACTAATCAAACATGCCTAGATTGCGTTATAGACTTCGACAGGGCTGATATATGTGTATACGAGAAAGACTTCTTTAGGATAACATTATCATCATTGTATACATTGCCTTTAAAATTCGGGTCATTGTCTACAGACGGGGATAGTCTATACGCTCCACTTACATCAACGAATACAGGTGGTAAGACGGCAATAGTTAAATTGTACTCACTCAACGAAGACGGTACATGTAACATAAAACAATTAAGCGATGCAAGTGTTGACAAGCTAATGAATGCATCATACTACATATACAATAGTTCTGCAAAAGTATACACATACTCGGGTGACACATACAAACTGTATACTGTTGACTTCGACGCTCTAAATGTAGCACCAACAAAAAGAGCGGGTGTGTCGGTAGGTAACTCTACATCCATAAAGAAAATAGCCGACATAGACTACGATATGATGAAGTTGGTACTGGCATTAGACATAGAAGGAGAACTAAGATACGAATCTGAAAATCCACTAGTATACGAGAAAGAAGAAATGCCAATACTAAACACGGTAACAATTTATAATAAATAAAATGTTAGCAGCTGAAGAATACAAGGGGTGGGTTTTACCAAGTTTACTAAAGATTCCTGTATGGAATGAATTCATAGATGCATTCATTAGTGAACTGGTTACACTCCAAATGTATAACATGGGTACATATTCAGGTTCAGGAATGAATGGGGTTCCTGAAGACACTAACTTATATGACGAAACAAAGTGGGGTCTATGTACTCAGTACAATCCAAGCAAGAGCACATACGAACAGGGTGGTTCATTTACTTTATTAAACGGGTCACTTATTTTTAACAGTACCACTGATGTTACAGATAATTTGGTTGTTATCGAATACCCACTGGTACTTGGAAAGAAATACAAAGTAGCGATTGAATTTTCACAGGTGGTGCCAAACCCGGGGTTGATAATGGAACTGGGTCTCGGGTACGAAAGTACAGTAGAAAAAGAATTGGGAATAGACATAGGTGACTCTGACACACTATCATTTGAATTAGTGGCAGAAGATTACTTTATATATTTGGCAGTAAGAGAAGGTAAAGGAACAGGTTCATTCACTATAAAGAACATAACAGTCACAGGTATATACAGTGAAAAAGACTTCGAAGAAAGAAACTTAGTACTGAAGAGACTCGTTAACATTGACAATGCATCACGGGAAATACTTGAAAGAATGCGGGACAGTATATCGTTCCCAAGCATACAGAATATGCCCGAACAATTACTGAAACAAGTCATAAAAGACCACAATACATTTATAGCACACTCAGGATCAGAACTAGCATCAGTTATGTTCTTTTACTTTCTAGGGTACCAGGTAGAATTTGTTTACCTGTACGCAGATAAGACAGACTACGAGGCAACTAAATACTCGTACATTGCACAGAAGGCAGATGATTTGTTAGAATCAAACCCACTAGGAACAATCTACGGTACGGTTGCAGAAACAGCAAGTGCCTCATACGTGATAAAACTACAGGAAGGACACCAGGTCATTGCAGGTGACCTGGTGGCAGACCAGCAAGTTCCTTTCAATCCTGTATTCATCAAGGTACTTTCTGTAGTGGGGCAGTATATAAACCTCGAGGAAAGGGTTTCTGTACAAGCAGGTCATTACATAGACATATACAGGAAATACACGTATGCTGTGAATCCTTATCCTGATAATTACTTTAAAACATCACATATTGATGTTTTCTTCAAACAGAAGTACCTTAATGGTGTAGACTTGGATTTCAACAAACTCGAAGAATTCTTTGTGAAATACTTGCCAATAAATGTAACCATACGGTTTTTCGGGTACAAGACAGAACCTGAAGACGAGACATTCTACATCAAAGAATCACGGTTCTCAACAACACCATTGAAAGAAGAAGCATTCAGGTTCAACGAGGGAAAGACTATGGCAACAGATCCATATATACACTTGGTGCAAAATAATACCCCAGTTAATATGTTAGACATGAATGGAACTCAGGTAGATGGGTATAGTTTCTCATGTTCTCATATAGATCAGGGAACAGGACAACCAGTTTACGTAGTACTCTAAAAAAATAAAGATATGAATTTCAGTAAGAAAATGCAAGATTATATCGACAAGAAACTCGGTCGTGATTTTACATTCAGGATGAAGGGTGAGTTGACAATAAAGTGTAATGATAGAATAGTACTATCACAACATAACTTGATAGTAGATGAAGGTAAGGGCACAGTCATGGATTTGTTGGCATCAATAGGGGTAAACTTCGATTATACACCATTACCATTCAATGCTATTGTACTCACTAAGAACAACACTAGTGAAAGGGCATCAGACACATTTAAAGAATCAGTGTACAAGTCTACACTGAACCAGATATCTAATGAAGGGGTTCTACATGTCGGGGGTTCAGGGGGTGGTCAAGTAGCCATAACGCATGTTAAGGGGGCTCTGACAATGACAGTATCCGGAACATTGTCACAAGCGTTCGGTAATGATAGTGCAAACAATCATATAAACTCAGTTTGCCTATGCTCCGGTACTAATCAACTGTACGGGGGACCAGGACAAGCAGCATACGCAGCAACGGGGAATGAAAGAATATTCGCACGGGTACATTGTGGAGATCTTGTTAAAACTGTGGACAAATCTTTTTCATTCAGTTGGTTGATAACAATACAGTAATATGAAAGTCTATAAATGTGAAAATGCATGGAAGTTGTCAGGTTATATGACAACTTTTATGATTTGTATGTGTAACGCTGATATAATACTATACTACAGAAAGTGAACCTATTGTTAAGATATATAAAATATATGTAAGGGACTATAAAACTAGATAAATAGGTAAGTGAAGAAATTCCTTAGTAAACTATCGCAGGGATCCTACGTACAAAAAGTACCACTTTTTTGGAGCTATGCAAATGAGATACGAAACAATAGAACACGACTTACGGACATGCGAGGTTCGTTGCTTATCAATACGTCAGCCATATGCCGACTTGATGTTGGTAGATAAGATAGAAACAAGAACTACAACAACCAGGTACAGGGGGTTAGTACTAATATGCTCGGCTAAAGAAGCCCACAGTGACTTTGCAGATGACATCAACTTTACAGCAACTCAATACATACTAGGACACACCATAGCTATAGGTACACTTTGCGATGTTATACAAAAAGAAGCATTCACGGACTCGCAATGGAAGAAGACTTACGTAGATAATAAGTACATGGGTTCAGTGTACGGGTGGGTGTTCAAGGACATACACAGGATAAACCCTTTCCCATACAAGGGGCAGCTAGGTCTGGTACGTGCAACTAAAGAAATAATCGGACAAATAAATATAATATGGTGATCATGGAAAAAGCAGAAGGCATCAGCAAAGTAAAGGAGATACTGTTGTCAAAAGATAACGGGTATTTCAAATCATTCCTAGAATGTGATATAAAGGATTCTGATACTATAGACGAACTAGGTCTTGATAGTCTAAGCAGGGTGGAGGTAACACTCGACATGGAGAGAACTATC